>Ga0209048_10001064_pt1 | contig 28773 bp, 30 predicted proteins | sample FrelakmetCRP12CR_FD_187146 | JGI IMG/M metagenome (GOLD analysis project Ga0209048, IMG submission 187146) | Freshwater lake sediment microbial communities from the University of Notre Dame, USA, for methane emissions studies - CRP12 CR (SPAdes)... | ecosystem: Environmental > Aquatic >... | reverse complement strand
GGCTCTCCGTGTAATAGATCCGCGGTCTTTGTTTCATCTGCAACACTCCTTCTGCTTACGCAGTTTCTAGTGTGTTGCATCCACCAGTTGAATCCAAGGAACAGAGCGGCCGCACAAGGAGGTCAAGCACGGTCTGTGCCTCGGCCACTGCGGTCGTTGGCCTGCTGGGCGCTGTCGGGCGGCAATTTGCAGGTTACCAGTCGCTCAGTCGGAAATCGCGTTGAAAGACAGCGTTGCCTTTTCAGCGATGATGTAGATCGTCCCGTTCATCGCCATCAGTCATAAATCTAAATGCAGGGCGCTTGAATTAGGGTCTGGTATCTGGGGTGGAGTTATTGAAAATATCCAGTCCTTATATGCCTTGGCACCGCTCAGATATGCCAGTTCGGCCGGGAAATTGTTCCTTTTGAGCGTCTCGCCATGGCTGAGGCTATGGATACCGACGATGCGTTGGTCCGGGCCGCGGACGATTCCCCATTCCGGCTTGCCGGTCAGGGGGTCGTGGTAGATGCGGCGCAGATGCCGCTGGACTCTAGGGAATCGGGCATCACGGAGCAGTTCCGCAAGATTTTCCGGGGTATTCGGCAGGCCGTTCGGCGTGGCATCGGCATAGGACTGCAAGGCGTTGCGGAATTCGAGTCCGATCGCCACAAGTTCAGCTTCCGCGCCACGCAACTGGATGGTCTGGGCGACCTTGAGGCTGACCGCGGACAAGCTGCCGATCAGCGCGACGCCCAACAGCAGGGCCACATAGATCATGCCGCCTTGCGTTAAAGCGGAACAGCGCATTTTTACCACGCCGAGTAGCGCCGACCGTCCCGCCCGATACCAGGCGCGGCGCTACGGATTTCGCCGATCTTGCCGGTGGCCGGGGGCATGGGTTCGCCAAGCAACCAGTGGCGATTGCTTTCGAGGATCGGGTCGACCGGCAGCGCTTTCAGATAACGCCTTGCCACCAGTTCCTCCAGACTGTCGGGATAGCGTCCCCGATCGGCATTGAACTGCTCCAGCGCATCGCGGGCCAGACGCAGATTCTCGGCGAGGACCGCTTCGCGGGTCCGCTCGAGATACTGCGTATAGCGCGGCAGCGCCAACGACGAGAGCAAGGCGACAATCGCCAGGACCACCAGCAGTTCGATCAACGTGAAGCCGCTCAACCTCACCATGCCTTGTAAGCCACGCCGTTCAGGCCGATTTGCGGCGACCGGGAATAGACATCGTACACATCGGCGCCTTCCTTGGGATCAATGGCATCGCTGGCATAACTGCGAAGTCCCCAGGTCTGTGCCGGGTCGATTGAGGCGTCCGGGTACATCGGGTCGCGCGGTAGACGGCGCAAAAAGCGGATTTTTTCGCGCTTTGTCTTTTTGCCGTCGTCGACCCCATCGACCAGGATCTGCAATGACGCCGGGTAGCCGGTCGAATTGCTGTCGCGCGTGATGCGTCCCTCGTCAGCGGCCTTTTTGTAAGCGTCGACGGCGTTGCGTATTTCCCGCAGCGCCACTCGCAATTCCTGCTCTTTGGCACGCTGCACGCCAATTTGCGCCACCGGCACGATCAGCATCGCTAGTACCGAAATGATGGCCAGCGTCACCATCATCTCGATCAGCGTGAAGCCCACGCCAAGTTTCACTGGCGCGTCCCGAAAGGAGCAGCCGACTGCACCGGTACCGGTGGCGGAATCACTTCGGTGAAGGCCGACATGTCCGGCGCCGAAGGGCGTAGCGAAGTTTCGGGGCCGATGCTGAATTCGGTTTGCTCGATCGTCGGGCGCTTGTTGTTGCGAACCAGGCGCGGCGTAATGGACAACACCAGCTCCGTTTTCTGTCCCTCCTCGCGCTTGGTTCCGAACAGGCGGCCGATGATGGGGAGGTCGCCGAGGCCGGGCACCTTGCTGCCGCTCGAACGCTCCTCGTCGCTGATCAGGCCGGCCAGCACCTGGTTCTCGCCATCCTTGAGACGAAGCACGGTGGTCGCGTTGCGCGTGCTGATCTGGTAGGCCAGCGTTCCCGATTTGGTCTCGACCCGATTGACGATATTGCTGACTTCCAGCGAAATTCGGATCGCCACTTCGTTGTCGAGGTAAATCGTCGGCTGCACCTCCAGCTTCAAACCGACATCGATGTACTGGACGGATTCAGCGACAAAGCCGGTCGACGTAGAGGTGGTGGTGATGTTCGGCACCCGGTCACCGATCATAATCTTCGCGGTCTCTCGGTTGCGCGTGCGGATGCGCGGGTTGGCGAGCAGATTGGCATCGCCGCTCTCGCCGCGGGCGTTGATGCCGAACGGCGGCATATTTACCGCGAGGCTTTTGGAAGTGGTGTTGAGCAGGTCATACAGCGTCACCGGTCCATCCTTGATCGAAGCCAGCGGCGTCAACATCAGATAGCTCGGCCACAGCAGGCCGAGTTCCTGCAGGCGGCTGCGCTTGATCTCAAGCACCTCGACCTCGAGCATGACTTCCGGCTCGGGCATGTCGTGCACCGCGAGCAGCTTTTCCGCCATGCGGATCGCTTCCGGCGTATCGCGCATTACCACGACATTCTGCTTGTCGTCGCTGACCAGATCGCGCGCCTTGAGAATCGTGCGCAGGGTGGTCACTGCCGTCTTGGCCTCGATGTTGGTCAGGTAGAAACTGCGCACGGTGAGCGGCTGATAGTCCCTGGCCTTGGCTGGCGTGTTCTGATAGATCAGTACCGTATCCGCATTGATGAACCGCTGTTCGAGTTGCTGCGACAGCAGGATCAGCGACAGTACATCGCGTACCGGCGTCTTGCGCAGCGTGATGCTGATTGTCTGATCGGTCCGGACATCCTTGTCGAACGCGAAATTCAGGCCGGCAGTGCGAAAGAGTACTTGGCAGACCTGGCTCAGCGACGCCTCCTTGAAGTCGACATTGATCGCCTTGTCGAGACCGCTCGGCGCTGCCTTCACCGGGTTGACGTTCGGCGGTTCCGGGTCCTGCTGGCGCTTGTTGTCCTGCCGTAACTGTTCCTGCATCTTCTGAACCTGGCGCCCCATGATCTTTTCACGGGTTTGCGCAACCGCGAGACGCAGTTCGGCGTTGTTCGGATTTTCCCTCAGCGCGAGTTCAAGGCGAACCAGGGCCTCGTCGAGTTTTCCCTGAGCGAGCAGTTCCTGACTCTCGCTCAATGCCGGCGATGTCGTCGCACAGGCGACCAGAATGGAGGTGAAACAGACGGTCAGGAGCAGCAAGCCGACCCGGCGCCATGGTGTATTTTTGTTCATTCCTCGTCTTTTCCGATATCGAAGTTCTTGCTCTTGCGGCTCCTGGTGTCCTTGATGATCAGTGCCGGCGGTGACAGCTTGCTGACGTGAAAGTGCTCATTGAAGGACTCGCCCTCACGCACCACCCATACCTGTCCCTGATTTCCCGGCTCGCCGATGAAAACCGACCAGCCATCGTCATCCTGCTGTTTTCCGATAATCCGGAAGCCGGGAAAGACCGGGGCAGCCGGAGCGGCAGTTGCCGGCTTGCCGGGGGATATCTCGCCGGCCGCCATCGGGGCAGGTTCAGGGCCGAAAAACGGGTCGCGAACCGAAGCGATGGCAAGCTCCGGCGCCTTGCCGGTACGCTGCAGGCCGTGAATCGTCAGGCCGCGGTTTGCTGCAACAGGCAAGGCCGGCGGCGTGCCGGTAGCGACGGATTTTTCCGTGGAGAACGTAATCATCAGCGCAAGCGCCGTCGTGGCGAAAAAGGTCTGACGGAGTTTCATCGTGATGGCTCCCCAACCAGGAATTGCACGGTCAACGTTGCCGTAAGCTGCGAATTCAAATCCGTAGGCGTGTTGCGCTGGATGGCAAGATGGCGAAAGGAAAGCGCCGGCTGATTGACCAGGGCGCTGGCCAGGAAGGCGCGGATATCGACATAGCGGCCGGTAAGCGGCAGGCTCATGCCAGCCTGTGAAAACCGCCCGGCGGCATGGGCTTCCTGCACGTAATCGACCTGCCCGACCGTCAGATGATGCCTGGATGCCGTTTCGAGAAGCTCCTGCTGGCTGGCAGCCAACGCGGCCGGCGCAATCAGCACGGCGCGGAAACTGCCCTGAGCCGCGACGATCCGGGCAGGGTCGCTGGCCGTATCCGTTACCGGAGTTTGCGGCTGCGACGGGTGGGCCAGCAGCCAGATTGCCGCCACGACGAGCAGGCCCGGCAACAGAAACAGGATTGGCCGGCGGGAGAGCAACAGGCGCAGGTCGAGCAGGGTAACGACGTCGAGGGCTTTCATGGCTGCTCTCCCGCAAGCGGCCGGAATGTCGCCGCCAGCGCGAAGCGAATCGGATAGCCATTCGTCTCCTGGTCGCTGGCTGGGCTCTGGCTTATGACATGGGCCTCGGTGATCAGCGGACTGGCCCGCAGCCGGTCCGGCAGTTCGAGCACGCTGCGGCTGTCGCGCGCTTCGCCCTGCAGGCTTAACCGACCCGCAGTGGCATCGGCGTCAAACTGAATGATGCGCAAGCTGCCATCGACGCTTGCTTCGAGCAGCGAGAGCACCTCGGACCACGGAAAATTCAGCTCGTCGACCGCGCTGTTGATGGCGTGCATTTCTTCCTCGGACGGCATCGATGATGCGTTTTGCGAAAAGGCGGCTTCGGTTTCACCGGAGATGCTCCATACCATGCCGAGCAGCAGCGCCAGCATGACGGCGCTGACACCCAGACGTATGGACGATCTACCCTGCCTTGGCGGAGCGAAGTCGATCTTCACCGGGCGCTTCTCCCGAGCGGCCAGCGCAAGGCGTGAATGCGGCAGTCCTCGACGGCGATGCCGGCCACCCGGCAGTCGCGGCGCAGCATGGCCGGCAGATCGGTACCGAGCAGGCGGAGCGGCGGGTGCGTACGCAGCGCCAGCCAGACACCGGCGCTGCGGATGCCGATCGTCAGTCCATCCGAAGTTTCCAGCGAATAAACCGCATTTCTGGCCTGCTTGCGCCAGGTGGCGAGGCGGGCATTGATGCCGGAAACGAAGCGCGTCTGGATCTTGCCGATCCGCCAGGCATATCCGCCGGCGATGTCCTGCAACAGTTCGAGCAGCGCCGCGGGCAGCGCGACGGCCGGCCAGTGGCTGGTGAATGGCGTAAGATCGAGGCGCAGCGCCCATTGCGCCGCGTTGTCGGCGCTGTCGCCGTAGAGTTGTTGCATCTGATCGACCGCCAGCGCCTGGATTTCCCTGGGCGAAGCGAGGCCCGGCGGGCGTTCGAGTATCCAGCTGCGGGCCAGCGCATCGCTTACGGTGATTTCCAGCGTGCGCCGTCCCGCGGGCAGCGCTGCGCACAAGGCCTCGATTCCGCTGCGCAGCGCCGCGAGTTGTTCGTTGTCCGGGATACCAGAGGGAATCGGTGACGCCAGTTTATGCCGGGTTTGCTTAGCGCCATCCTGCAACAGCAGGCGCGAGCGCCCGATATCGAGGCGAACGGCAGCAGGCCGCCACCAGGACAGGAATCGTCGATCAATGGCGAGCTGTGACACGGCACACCTCGTTCAGTGATGTCTGGCCTTGTCGCGCCAGATCGAGCGCGGCTTCGCGCAGGCTGCGCGTACCCTGGTGGCGGGCGGCGGCGCGGATTTCATTGATCGGCGCCCGTTGGGCTATCAGGGTACGCAGTGAGTCCTCGAGGGCCAGGACCTCGACTATTGCACTGCGTCCCCGATAGCCGGTACCGCGACAGGCTTCGCAACCGACAGCTTTCTTGAAGCCGGTATGGGTTCCGTCGCTGGAAATTTTCAGGTCGTCCATTTGTTGTTGCGTCGGCGCGGAGGCTTGCGCGCAGGACGGACAAAGCCGGCGCACCAGGCGTTGCGCCCAGACGCCGCTGATCGCCGAGGTCAGCAGATAGGGATCGATACCCATGTGGTTGAAGCGACCAAAGACATCGAAAACATGATTGGCGTGCAGCGTCGACAGCACCCGGTGTCCGGTCAACGCGGACTGGATGGCGATTTCCGCCGTTTCGCGGTCGCGAATTTCGCCGACCATGATGGTGTCCGGGTCATGGCGCAGGATGGAGCGCAAGCCGCGCGCGAAAGTGAGACCCTTTTTCTCGTTCACCGGGATCTGCAGAATGCCTGGCAACTGGTATTCCACCGGATCTTCGATCGTGATGATCTTTTCCCGCCCATCATGAACTTCCGCAAGCACGGCGTAGAGCGAGGTGGTTTTGCCACTGCCGGTGGGTCCGCTGGCCAGCAGCATGCCGTAGGGCTGGGCAGCAAGGCTGCGCAGGCGTTCCATGTCGCTGGCCGAAAACCCCAGGCTGGCCAGCGTCAAGGCGTGTTCACCTTGCATCAGGCTGCTCTTGTCCAGAATGCGCAAGACCCCGTCTTCGCCATGCAGGCTGGGCATGATCGAGACACGCAGGTCGATCCGTCGCTCGCTTCCATCGAGGCGCACGGCCAGACGCCCGTCTTGCGGTATGCGTGTCTCGGCGATATCCAGTTCGGCCAGCACCTTGAGGCGCGAGATGACCTGCTGCGCGACATCGCTGCCGCGCGCGCTGCGAATGTGCTCCAGCACGCCGTCGATCCGGTAGCGGATGTCGAGACCGTTGCTCGTCGATTCCAGGTGGATGTCACTGGCGCCGAGGCGCAGGGCGTCGTGCAGGGTGGCATTGACGAGGCGGACGACCGGACTGCTCTGCTGGCTGATCCGACTCAGCGACAAGGCCTGGTCAGGCGCGCTGTCGGTCGCGTGCGCCGCCTCGCCGACCTCCGGCGCGGCCAGCAGGCGCGTCGTTTCCGCCTGCCGATTCAGCCAGGCGACGAGATCGTCGTCGACCGCCAGATGCCAGATCACTGGATCGCCAACCCGCCCTTCGGCCCAACGCTGCAGGTTGATGTCCCGGGGATCGGAAATGACCCCGATGTAGTGGTCGACCGCAGCACCCTCGCGGAAAAGCACGCAACGGCGGTCCATTGCCTCGGCTAGCGGCAACCTGTCGAAGGCCGGAGTCAGCCGGTGCAACAGGGGCAAGGTCGCCGGCGGGTAGTCGTCGGGCCAGTCATTTTTGGCCTCAACCGGTAATCGTGCGTTCATTGGATGCTCCCGGCCAGATCGAAAATGGGCATGTACAGCAGCACCACGATGGCCCCGACGACAAGTCCAATGGCGGCCATCAGCAGGGGTTCGAAGCTGCGCGTGAAGCGGGCGATGAAGCGCTCGATTTCGCTGTCATGGAAACGAGCGGAGCGCGTCAGCATGTCGCCAAGCTGTCCGGTTCTTTCGCCTACCCGCATCAGGCGGAGGGCGACCGGGGTGCACAAGCCGGCCTCTTCGAACGCCGTCGAGGCCGTTTGTCCCTCGCGGATTCGGCCGGCCGCCTGTTGCAGGGCGAGATTGGTCCGGGCGGTGACCAGTCCATCGCACAACTGAAGGGCCTGCAGGATCGGCAGGCCACCCGCCAGAAGCGTGCCGAGGGCGAGGTAAAGGCGGGCCAGTTCAAAGGTTTGCAGCATCTCGCCGATCACTGGCAGGCGCCGCAACTGTTTGAAAAGCCTTGCCCCCAAGGCATGACGCGCCTGGGGCTTGCGCAACCATGCGATCAATGTCACACCACAGGTCAGCCCGATCGCACCAAGCAGGCGCCCGTGCTCGGCGACAAAGCGGCCCCACTCCATCAACATTCTGGAGGCGAACGGAATGTCCTTGCCCGAACTCTGATAAACGCTGGCAAAGCTGGGTACGACGTAGCCGAGAAGAAATAGGCTGACCAGGAGCCCCACCGCGCAGAGAATGCCTGGGTAGATCATGGCTTGAACGAGATGGCGGCGAACCTGGTCGATGCGGCTGCGATATTCGATGTAGCGGGACAACGAGTTGTCCAGGCTGGCGGTGCGTTCGGCGGCGCGCATCAGGCCGCAATACAACGGCGGGAAGATATCGGGTTGGTCCGCCAGCGCGCTTGCGAAACGCTGCCCCTCGCCCAGTCGACCGCGCAAGGCATTGAATATCCCGGCGATGGCCGGACGACGCTCCCGTTCCTGCAGGGCATCGAGCGATTCGGTCAGGGTCAGCCCGGCTTCCAGCAGGGCGAGCAATTCCTGGCTGAAAAGAAGCAAATCGAAGGATGCCTGCCCCTTGACGGTGAGTTTGGCGATTCCAATTTGCCAGGCGTGTTTTTCCGCAATCCTGATCGACAGCGGGCGCAGGTTGCGGCTCGCCATCTGGCGGGCGGCTTCTTCCTGGCTGGCGGCATCGATGTGCAGTGTTTCCACACCGCGCGGGCCTATGGCTCGAATCGCGAAATTCATCGTTGTTCAGTAACGGATGTCAGCGTTCTCGCTGGTTCCGCCTGGCCGCCCGTCATGGCCGTAGGAAAGGAGTTCGAAGTCGCGCCCGGCGCTGCTGGCGAGGCGATAGAAATAGGGATTGCCCCAGGGGTCGACCGGAACATCCTTCTGCAAATACGGCCCGTTCCAGCGCGGCTGGTTGTTGGGACGAGTGCGCAGGGCATTCAACCCGGCTTCCGAAGAGGGATAGTTCCCGTTATCGAGGCGGTAGGATTCGAGGGCACGGGCAATTGCTTCGATCTGCGTGCGCGCGGCGGTCACTTCGGACTTGCCGAGCTGCGAAACGTAGCGCGGGCCGACATAGGCGGCCAGCAAGCCGATAATGGCGACGACGACCAGCAACTCCAGCAGCGTGAATCCGGCGGCAAGCTTGACGGCGTAAGGTTTGTAGAACATGAGCGCTCCTTTTATAGGGGCGGGGTTCGTGGCCGTGACGATACGGCCACGAACCCCGCCCGTCAGGCTCAGGCGAAGCTGTCTTCCATCAAGGTATTGAACCAGCGGTTCATTTCCTTGTAGTTCTCGGTTGAACGCCCGGCCGCCTCGCCAGCCGCTCCGGGAACCGGCTGCATGGTGGCGCTGACCGGGTCGTAGGCGAAAACGGCGGTCAGCCAGGACGCCGTATCTGCCGTGATCGGCGAATAGCAGGCCGAATTGGTGATTGGCGCGGGATCCGGACTGCGCCCAGCCAGCAGGCGGATCACGGCATCGGCGCAGATCTTCGCTTCCTGGTTGGCAATATGCCCGGCTTTCGGTTGCGTCGTCGCCGACGCATCACCGATGATGTGGATGCCGGGCGCCGCCGTTGACTGATAGGTCAGCACATCGACGCCGGCCCAGCGGCCACCGGCATTGGCCAGGCCGTTGGCGACCACGACCTTGCCCGCCTTGTGCGGCGGGATGGCGTTGATCACATTGGCCTTCAAATTGCCCAGACTGGTGTTGAGCGACATCGTCGTGGCATCGATGCTGTTGATCGTGACACCCGGGTGATACTCGATGACCCCCTTGTGCACCACATCGAAGGCATTCGTGAAAGCCAATGGCTCGGCAATGATGCCCGGGTTGGCATCGAGAACGATGACCTTGGCGCCGGCGCGGTTCTTCTTCAGCCAGTCGGCGACCACGCAGGCCCGCTCATACGGGCCCGGCGGGCAGCGGTAAGGCTTGGCCGGAATGGTCATGGCAAAGACGCCGCCCGGCTGCATGCCAAGCAGCATGTTGCGCAACTGCGTGGTCTGCGCGCCGGCTTTCCAGGCATGCGGCACCTTGGCCTGGGCCGTCGGCGATTCGAGGCCGGCGATCGTGTCGAAGTCGACGCCAGGGGCGATGATCAGCCGGTCGTAGGGGAGCTTGCTGCCATCGGCCAGGCTGACGCTGTGCCCGACCGGGTCGATGGCCATGACTTCGCCCTTGACCAGGCGGACGCCATAGCGGCTGGCCAGGTTGGTATAGCCGTATTGCAGGGAGGTAATGGTGCGTTGGCCGTTGAGGACCAGGTTGCTGAGGATGTTCGAGGTATAGGCGGTGTCACGCTCGACCAGGGTAACCGAAACCCCGGTTCCCCCCCACAGACGCAAATACTTGGCCACCGTGGCGCCGCCCATGCCGCCGCCAATGACGACAACGCGGCCACTGATGCCGGTGTTGGTAGGCACGGTGCCCAGTTGGGGCGGCGTGGCCGCGCCGGCGAGACGTGACCAGCTGATGGCGGAGGCGCCGATGCCGGCCATGCTGGCCAGACGGAAAAAATCACGACGATTCATGATGAGGTTCCTCGTTTCTTTTAGTTGCTGGTACTTGTCGATGTTTGCTTCGACAGGTAATCGGCGATCAGACGGGCCTGCGCATCGCTATAGCCGCGGGCATGCATGTCCATCATCTTCGGCGGGGTCTTGCTGCGCATCTCGACCAGTTCCTTGTAAATCTCCGAGGATGACTTGCCGGCAAGGCTTTCGAAGCCGATGCTCGACTTGCCGTCATAGCCGTGACACTGAAAGCAGTTCGATGCCAGCAGGCGGCCCGCTGGCGGGGCTGTCGTGGCAGTCTGGGCCGCGACACAAAAGCTGGCCAGGGCGATCGGGAGCCCGAGCAGGCTCCGCAAACGCAGTTTTCTTGGATTCATGGTGAACCTCCGCAAATGGTTTCAAGGGTTTGATCTGTTGCCTTGCATCGTCCCTGGCCGACAACGCAGGGCGGATAATCCCGGTTTGCCGGCGCCGTGACAGCTGTCGTCCACCCCCGACACTTTTGCTGAATCGCGGTCTGACATACGATGGCGGCCATGAAACGCTATCCACGCTCGTTCCTGCAGCTGGTGACCCTCGGACACATCCTGGTTGTGCTCCCCCTGCTCGTTGTCACGGCCTACGTTTTCATCACTCTCGACAAGCTCGGAGGGCAATACCGTGACGCGGTCCAGAACAGTTTTGCCGCATCGCGGCTGATCGGCGACATCACCGAAGACTTGCAGCACATGGAGCGCAACTTGCGGCGATACGAGCTATTGCGTGACGCCGACTCGCTCGGGGATTACACACAGGTCCGCGGCGAATGGCGGGCAAATGTCGAGTCATTGATTCGCCTGCCCCCTTTCACCGAAACGATCGTCAGGGAACTGACGGCGCAGATGGAGCTTGAAGCACTGGCTTTCGTGGCGTTGAGCGACACCGGAAATACGCAATCGCAGCGCTCGGTAATCGATGAGATCAGATTGCGCACGGAAAAAGTGCTGGACGAGGCGCGCGCCATTCTTGAGCGTAATCAGGAAGCGTTCCTGAACGAGTCGAATGCGTTGCGCAAGCGGCTGTTGGTTGCGGCTACAAGCGCCGTACTGGTCGCACTCGGCGTGCTATGGCTGATTCGGCGACTGCTCGCGCGACTGATAAATCGCTTTGAGCGCGCGGTTCTGCGGCTGGGTAACGGCGATTTGCAGCAAACCATTGCGCTAGACGGACCCGGTGATCTGCGCTGGCTCGGGCGCTGGCTGGAATGGCTCAGGCGACGATTGCTTTCGCTGGAGGAAGGGCGTACGCAAGTCCTGCGTCATGTATCCCATGAACTCAAGACCCCGTTGGCGGCGATGAATGAAGGCACCTCCCTGCTCGCGGAAGGCGTTCCCGGGCCGCTGACCGACGAGCAGAGCCGGATTGTCGGCATTCTGCAAAACAACGCTCAGCGCCTGCAGGGGCTGATCGAGGGGCTGCTCCGGCTCCAGCAGGCCGGCCACGCGGCGGAACGTATCGGTTTCGAGACTTTGCGCCTCGATATATTGATCGAACAGGTCCTTGAAACATATCGCTTGATTGCCAGTGAGCGGCAAGTCAATTTTCAATGTTCGCTTGTGGAGACCGAAATCATCGCCGGGCGGGAAGCAATGATCACGATCGTCCACAATTTACTGTCGAACGCGGTCAAATTCTCTCCGGATGGCGCTTGTGTGAAAATAAAGCTGCGACGTAATGCCAAGCAGGCCGCGCTCGATGTCTACGACCAAGGCCCGGGTGTCAAGGAACAGGATTCGCCGCACATTTTCGAGCCGTTTTTTCGCAGCTCCGCGTCGCGGGGAATTTCCGGCGTCGGCCTTGGACTGGCAATCGCGCGCGAGTTCGTACTCGCCCATCGCGGCGAATTGAAGCTGGTGCCTTCGGCCGAGGGCGCCCATTTCCGGGTTGTGCTGCCGCTGGACGCACCCTATTTGAGAGTTAAAAAAATGTCTGAGCCTTTGTCATGTTGAATGTCAGTCCAGACCGTTCAGCCCGTGCTTTTTTCCTGTGCCTTGCTTGCTGCCTTGGGCTGGCTGGTTGTGCCTCGAATATTGAAAAGCTGCCTGCGGTGGTCGATGTCTTGCCCAGTTCTCCCCGTCCTGTTCCAGATACCCGGCGCATTGCCGAACTGGAGCGGCAACTCGCGGAACGCCAGCGCCAATGCGCGGAAGAAAAGCGCCGCCAGGAGCTGGACCTCAAGGAAAGCCAGCTGCATACCGAACAACTCCAGAAGAAACTCGATGCGCTGCTGGCCATCGACCGGGAACTGCGCAGCCGCGGGAAAGACCGCTGATGGGGTCGGGGGCTCGAATTCTCGTCGTCGATGACGACGCCGACATGCTGCACCTGATCAGCCTGCGGCTCACTGCCGCCGGTTATCAGGTCAGCGAAGCAAATTCTGGGGAGGCGGCATTGCTGAGCTTCCAGGAAAATCGCCCCCAATTGGTCGTCACCGATCTGCGCATGGGTGAAATGGATGGCCTGGCACTGTTCGAGCACTTGCAGGCCGAGGCCCAGACCCTGCCGGTGATCATCCTGACCGCCCACGGCACCATTCCCGATGCCGTCGCCGCCACCCAGCGCGGCGTCTTCAGTTTTCTCACCAAGCCGTTCGACGGACGGGAATTGCTGCGCCGCGTCGCGGATGCGATCCGCCTTTCCCCGATACTCGATCCGGAACACGCAGTGGCCCGCTGGCGCAGCGGCCTGATCACCGTCAGCGTCAGAATGGAAGATTTGTTGCGACAGGCGTTGCGGATCAGCGAGGAAAGCAAGACCGCATTGCTCGTCGGCACCGCCGGTTGCGGAAAGACCATGCTGGCACAAACCATTCATGGTGCGGGGCCGCGGGCTGGCCGTCCAATGGTGACCGTTTCATGCACCGATTTTCCCGAATCGGACCTCGAAGAAATGCTGTCGCCAGGCAATGCGGACGGGGTCTTTGCGCAGGCCGCGGGCGGCTTGTTGTATCTGCAGGATATAAGCGCCTTGTCGCCGGTGGCGCAGGCACGCCTGTATTCGGTGCTCTTCGCACAACAGCAGGCCAGTGACCCGCTGCATAGGCTCAATCTGATGTCCGGACAGGATGGGGTGCCGGATGTTCAGGTCATTGCTTCAACCCCTCGCCCGCTTGATGCGGCAGTTGCCGAAGGAATGTTTCGCAGCGATCTTTTTTATTTACTGAGCTTGATGACGCTGCTTGTTCCACCTTTGAGTGAGCGCCTGGAAGACATACCGGTTCTGGCCAGACATTTCCTGTCAGGAATACGCCCGGAGGTTGGTCTGACACTGGCGCCGGATTCACTTGCAGCGCTCCAGGAGGCTAGCTGGCCGGGCAATGTCCGTCAATTGAAGAATGTGCTGGAACAGGCCGCCGAGTTAAGTCTGACGCCAGTGATACCAGAGTCCGCCATTCGGCGCGTTATTCTCGACTATTCGGAAGCCAGTCTGGAGGCATTTGATGACGCACGTCGCGAATTCGAGCGGGATTATCTGATCCGTTTGTTACAGACGACTGCTGGGAATGTCGCGCATGCCGCCCGGATTGCGCAGCGCAATCGCACGGAATTCTACAAGCTCCTCGCCAGGCATGGCCTCGATCCGATAAATTTCAAGCAGAAATTCCGATAGGTTTGAATTGCCAAGCGATGAGATCATCGCTGAACAGGCAACACTGCCTTTCAACGCGATTTCCGACTGAGCGGCTGGTAACCGGCACATTGCCGCCCGACAGCGCCCAGCATGCCAACGGCCGCAGTGGCCGATCAGGTTTAATTCGCCATCCGGCAGGTACTTGAAGTACAGCGGCCATTTCAACGGCTGCTTCATGGAATGATCGTCCGGAAGCAGTTGGCCGCTCTCTGCCCCATGATAAATGGAAAAACACAAAACTCGGGACACCCTCCAACGCCGAGGTTGGCACCTGCGCCTGAAATCACCCCCGTCGCTTTCGCTTGAATGACTCGCTGTTGGCGTTCCTGAAGGCCTTGTGATTATGCGCAGAGGCCAGGGCACGGCCACTTCCCTGTGACAAGGCCGTAGCCGCCACCTCGCTGCCCAACTGTCCATGACTGGTACCCTGATACGCACTTGTCGTCCGGTCAGGACTATCATGGCGCCATGAGCGGAGAACTCCGCGACCTTTGGAGGCTGTCATGGCCGTCATGATGCAGGCGTTTTTCTGGGATTGCCCGCGCGAGGCGCAGCAGGAGTACCAATGGTGGAACCACGTTCGCGACCACGTCGCGGCATTGGCCGAGGCGGGTTTCGGCGCCCTCTGGCTACCTCCGGTGCACAAGGCGGCCAATCTTGGCGGCCCGTCAATGGGCTACGACCCCTACGACTACTACGATCTTGGCGAATTCGACCAGAAAGGCTCGGTCAAGACCTGGTTCGGCTCGAAGGAGGAGCTGCTGGCCTTGATCGGCGCTGCCCACGCGAACGGCATGGAGGTGATCGCCGATTTTGTCGTCAATCACTGTAGCGGAGCCGACGCTCAGGAATTGAACCCGATCACCGGCGAGCGCCGCTGGACGCGCTTCGAGCCTGCCAGCGGCAAGTTCCGCCGCGATTGGGAGTGCTTCCACCCCAATCCGTACGAGAGCTGGGACGAGGGCAGCTTCGGCGAGATGCCGGACCTCTCCCACCGCAACCCCTACGTGTTCGGCGAGATACTCAAGCTGGCCCGCTGGCTGGTCGAGGAGATCGGCTTCGACGGCTTCCGCTACGACTACGTCAAGGGTTATGGCGCCAATACCGTCACGGCCGTCCAGGAGTACCGCTACCAGCGCGCCGGTAAGCTCGTCAAGCCTTACGGCGTCGCCGAGTACTGGGACAACGCCCGCACCATCGAGGGCTGGATTGACATCAGCAATTTCTCCAATCAGAACCCTGTGAACGCTTTCGACTTTCCTTTGCGCGAGATCCTGAAGTCCATCTGCGATCAATACGGTTTTGGCCTGCGCAATCTGATCGACCAGCCCAGCTTGGCCAAGGACGTAACCCGCGCCGCTGTAACTTTTGTCGAAAACCACGACCTGCGCGATCAGGGTCGCGGCATCGTCCATGACAAGATGCTCGCCTACGGCTACATCCTGACTCACGAGGGCTACCCCTGCGTCTTCTGGAGGGACTACTTCGTCGAAGGGCTGGGCCAACCGGGCTCACCGAACGGCATTGCCGCCCTGGTGGCGGCCCACGAGAAATATGCTGGCGGGGGCACCGAAGTGCTGTGGGTGGACGACGACCTTTACATCATGCAGCGCCTGGGCAGCGGCAATCGACCTGGCCTGGTCTTCGTCTGGAACAACCGGGGCGACGATTGGCGTGGCGCCTGGGTGCGCACCTGCTGGCGGGATACGGATTTCACGCCCATCGCTTGGTGGAGCGGTACCGACGCGCACCAACCCGAGGACCAGTGCTCGGGATCCGAAGGCCACGCCCCCTTCTGGGCGCCGCCACGGGGCTATACGGTTTACGCGCCACGGCCATAGCCGAAGGACGATTCGCGCCGCCTTGGCGGCCGCGCAACCGGGCGGCACTCATGGTATTGTCGAAACTGAAACCGAGGGCGCACTCGATGCAGGTTCGGTGTGGCGCCTGATTCCCGACAATCCTCACGGTGCACAGGTGTGCGCCGCTCTTGTGCTCACAGGTGAAACGATGACAATTTCCCAGAAAGTTCTCGAGAACTTGCGCGAGCACCGCAAACAGGCGCGGTCCGGCGGCGGTGCCGACAAGCTGGAAGCGCGCCACCAGAAAGGTCTGCTCGGTGCCCGCGAGCGCCTGGCGCTGCTGTTCGATGCGGACACCTTTCAGGAAGGCGGCGCCTATATCCGTCACTGCGGGGTCCACTTCGGCATGGAAGCCAGGGAACTGCCGGCAGATGGCGTCATCTCCGGCACCGGCTATGTCGAAGGCATGCAAGTGGCGGCCTTTAGCCAGGACTTCACCGTCGCCGCCGGCACGCTCGGCAAAATGCACGCGCGCAAGATCGTCGATGTGATGCGCGTCGCACTGAAGAACGGTATTCCGCTGGTCGCTTTCAAGGATTCCGGCGGCGCCCGGATTCAGGAGGGCGTCGATGCCCTTTCCGGCTACGGCGAGGTCTTCTACCACAACGTTCTGGCTTCCGGCGTCGTGCCGCAGATTGCCGTGGTGTTTGGCCCGTGCGCCGGTGGTGCGGCCTACTCGCCGGCGCTGATGGATTTCATCATCATGACCCGGCACAACGGCTACATGTTCATCACCGGTCCGGAAGTCATCAAGGCGGTTACCGGACGGGCAACGAGCATGGACGAGGTCGGTAGCGCCGAGGTGCACTCGACGGTCAGCGGCAATGTGCATTTCGTCGTTGATGATGACTGCCAGGCCGTCGCGCTGGTCAAGTCCCTGCTGTCCTATCTGCCGGCCAACAATACCGAGGATCCGCCGCACATTCTGGGCGCCGACATCGATTTCACGCCGGACGCGGGGCTGCATGCATTGATCCCGGAAGCATCCTCGGAGCCTATGGACATGCACGCCGTCGTCCGCCGTATCGTCGATGGCGGCCGGTTGCTGGAAGTGCATGCCGGCTGGGCGCGCAACATCATCGTCGGCTTTGCGCGCATCGAGGGCGTGGTGATTGGCGTAATTGCCAACAATCCAATGGAAATGGCCGGCGCCCTCGATATCAACGCCTCCGACAAGGCGGCGCGCTTCATCCGCTTCTGCAATATTTTCAACATTCCGATCGTCACCTTCGTGGACGTGCCCGGCTTCCTGCCCGGCGTCGAGCAGGAGCGTGGCGGCATCATCCGGCACGGCGCCAAGATGCTCTATGCCTACGCCTCGTGCACCACGCCCAAGCTGACGGTGGTCCTGCGCAAGGCCTATGGCGGCTCCTATCTGGCCATGTGCTCGCAGGAGATGGGCGCCGATGTCGTCTATGCCTGGCCGACGGCGGAAATCGCGGTGATGGGCGCGGAAGCTGCGGTCAACCTCCTGTATCGCAAGGAACTGGACGAAGCGGAGGACCGGCGCGCCAAATCCGCCGAGCTCGCGGCGGCCTACCGGGCCGAGTTCGCCTCACCCTATCTGTCGGCGGCCCGCGGCTACGTCACCGACGTGATCGAGCCTTCGGAAACGCGCCCGATGCTCGCCCTTGCCCTGCGCAAATTGCTCGGCAAGCGCGAACTGCGGCCGGCCAAGAAACATGGGAATATTCCGCTGTGAGGCGCCATAGGCAATTGCCGGGAGGGCAGCGATGAGCGAAGTGATAATCAATACCCTGTGGATCTACGGTCTGGCAATCATTGTGTCGATGTCCGTGGCCCTGATCATCAAGGTGATCGTCGTCACGCTCAACCTGCTCGAGCGCAAACCTGCCGCACCGGTGCCGCCAGTGTTCGTTCAGCTGGCTCCGCTCGCGGTCGAGGCGGACCATATTGCGGCGATCGCCGCGGCGGTCTATGCCATGGCTGACACCCATCACATCGTCCATATCGAGGCGACTCACCACCATTCTGGATGGGCTGCCGGCGGCCGCCAGGCGCATCACGCATCGCATACTCCGCCCCACCATCCCAAGCGCCAGTCCTGATTGCCCGACTACTTCCCGGAGAACCAGCACCATGGAAAAAAAATTCAAGATCACCGTCGATGGCAGGGAATACAGCGTTACGGTAGAGGATCTCAGCGATGGGGGCGGCCTTCTATACCCGGACCGCGGCAGCATGATCATACCGGCCCCGCGACCTGCGGCTGCGGTGACAGCGGCTGCGCCAGCGACCAGCGCTACTGGAGGCGGCCTCGCTGCAGCGGGCGACGTGGTGAGCACGCTTGGTGGCGTGGTGGACGCCATCGCCGTCTCGCTCGGGCAGATGGTCAGTGCCGGCGACACGGTAGCCGTCGTTGAAGCCATGAAGATGAAGACGCCGATGATTGCAAGGACTTCCGGGAAGGTCACGAACATCGCGGTCAAGGCTGGGGATCCGATTGAACCGGGACAGATCTTGCTGACAATTTCCTGAGCGGGGTCACGACGATGCAAGACATCCATCTGCTCGATCTGTTTCAGGGCATCGCGACGCTGCTGGCGGCCGACCCGAAGATCGCTTTCGGGCGCATCGCGCTGATGCTGCTCGGTTTTCTGCTGATCTATCTCGGGAAGAAGGAGATTCTCGAGCCTTTGCTGATGATTCCGATGGGACTCGGAATGGCCTCGGTCAATGCCGGAGTGATGTTCTTCGAGAACGGCAGGATGGGAACCCTGTTCGTCGATCCCCTGGTCAGCGAAACCAACGATATCGTCAATATGCTGCAGATCGACTGGCTGCAGCCGATCTACACCCTGATGTTCAGCAACGGTTTGATCGCCTGCCTGGTATTCATGGGCATTGGCGTTTTGCTCGATGTCGGCTTCGTCATGGCGCGCCCCTTCCAGAGCATGATACTTGCGCTGTTTGCCGAACTTGGCACGGTGGCCGTTTTTCCGATCGCGGTTGCGCTGGGAATGACCGAACGGGAGGCCGCCTCGGTGGCGCTGATCGGCGGCGCCGATGGCCCGATGGTCCTCTTTGCCTCGCTGATCCTGGCCAGGGACCTGTTCGTGCCGATCACCGTCGTCGGCTACCTTTACCTGGGCCTGACCTACGGCGGCTATCCGTATCTGATCAAGCTGCTGATCCCGGCGCGGCTGCGCGCCATACCGATGCCGGTCGAGGAGGCCAGGAAGATCACCTCGGGTCAGAAACTGGTGTTCGCCGTCGTTATTTGCACCCTCATGTGCCTGCTCTTCCCGGTCGCGGCGCCGCTGTTCCTTTCGCTCTTCGTCGGCGTGGCGGTGCGTGAAGGCGGTCTGGTCAATTTCTCCAACCTGATCGGCGAGACCTTCCTCTACGGCGCCACGTTCTTCCTTGGTCTGACCCTGGGCGTCCTGTGCGAAGCCAGCACCATCCTCAATCCTGTCGTGCTCAAGCTCCTGCTGCTCGGCATGCTGGCGCTGCTGCTCTCGGGAATCGGCGGGATCATCGGCGGCTACGCCCTCTATTTCTGGTACAAGGGCAAGTACAACCCGATGATCGGCATCGCCGGGGTCAGTTGCGTACCGACGACCGCCAAGGTCGTGCAGAAAATCGCGACCGCGGCCAATCCGGGCGTCATGATCCTGCCGCATGCGCTGGGGGCGAACATCAGTGGCGTCATAACGACGGCGATCCTGACCGGCATTTACGTCGCCATGCTGCGCTGAGTCCGGCCGATCGCTCAGGCTTGCGGTAAAATTCGCCCTCTTTCCATCGTCGACCGCAACAGCTTGCCGCCATGACCCAGAACACTTCCCTCTCCTACCGTGATGCCGGCGTCGATATCGATGCGGGCGACGCCCTCGTAGAACGCATCAAGCCGCTGGCGAAGAAAACCCTGCGCGAGGGTGTGCTCGGTGGCATCGGCGGGTTCGGCGCGCTGTTCGAAGTGCCCAAGCGCTACAAGGAGCCGGTGCTGGTGTCCGGCACCGATGGCGTCGGCACCAAGCTGCGCCTGGCCTTCGACCTGAACCGCCACGACACGGTCGGCCAGGATCTGGTGGCGATGAGCGTCAATGACATTCTGGTGCTCGGCGCCGAATCGCTGTTCTTCCTCGACTACTTTGCCTGCGGCAAGCTCGATGTCGACACCGCCGCTGCTGTCGTTGGCGGCATCGCCAAGGGTTGCGAACTGGCCGGCTGCGCGCTGATCGGTGGCGAAACCGCTGAAATGCCGGGCATGTACCCGGCCGGCGAATACGATCTGGCCGGTTTTGCGGTTGGTGTTGTTGAAAAGTCCAAGGCCATCGATGGCAAGTCCTCAATTGCCCCGGGTGATGTGGTTTTGGGGCTGGCTTCCTCCGGCGCTCACTCCAACGGATACTCGCTGGTGCGCAAGATCATCGAGCGCTCCAAGCCGGACATGAACGCCAAGTTTGATGGCGAACGCACCCTGGCCGACGTCGTCATGGCGCCGACCCGCATTTACGTCAAGCAGGTGCTGGCGACGATGGCAAAGGTCAGCATCAAGGGCATGGCCCACATCACCGGCGGCGGCCTGCTCGAAAACGTGCCACGCGTGCTGCCGGAAAATACCGTCGCCGAACTGGAAAAGGCCGCCTGGCCGCGTCCGAAGCTGTTCGACTGGATGCAGGCCGAAGGCAATGTCGCCGAAAACGAGATGCACCGCGTCTTCAACTGTGGCATCGGCCTGGTCATCGTCGTTGCCGCTGCCGATGCCGAAGCGGCGATGGCCGAGCTGAAGGCGCAGGGCGAAGCCGTTTATCGCATCGGCAAGATCAGGGCGCGTCAGGGTGACGAAGCGCAGACCGTCGTGGTCTGATTTGCTGCGGCGGGCTGCCGCGCTGGCGTGCGGCCTGTTGTTGCTGAATTTGCCGGCGCTGCTTTGGGCTGCGGATAAATCCGCCCGGAAGCCGGTCGCGGCGAAGAAACTACCCCCTAAAAAAGGCGCGAAGCCGCCTGCTCGCACGCCTTCCTCGGAAATTGGCACGGCCGAGATCGTCGAATCGGAACTGACCGGGCTGCATGGTTCGGCGAGTTTTTACGGTCGGGATTTTCATGGCCGGCGCACGGCAACCGGCGAAGTCTTCGACTTGCGTGGTTTCACCGCCGCCAGCAACCGCTTTCCGCTCGGGAGCTGGGTGGCCGTGCGGCGCCTCGACAACGATCGCTGTGCCATCGTCAAGGTTAACGATCGAATGGCGGGCCACCACCGGAAGCGCATCATCGACGTTTCCCGGGGGGTCGCCGAGTATCTCGACATGATCCGCGCCGGTGTCGTTCTGGTGCGTGTGGCGCCGCTCAAGGCCAATAAGCGCAACGATCAATCCTGCGCTGCCGCTTTTGAAACCCGGGACATGCCATCCGATCCGGCGCCTGCCATGGATTGGCGCGACAGGCAGCCGGAACCGCAACTCGACGCGATGCACTGAGCGGAATTTTTCTCCCGTTTTGCGGAGGAGTTCGATACAATTGAACCAATTACTGACTCGTTGGTCAGTATCAAAAATAACGGCGTCCTCCCCATGAAGAAAAATACCCGACTCGGCATCATTGCCCTTGCTCTTGCCGGCCTCGCCGGCCTTGGTTATTACGCCTACACGGCGAATCGTGCGCCGGCCGCTACACCCGGTGCGCCAGCCGGCGGCGCGGCAGCCAAACCGGCCGGCGGCGCCCCCGGCGGTTTTGCGATGGCGGTCGAGGTGGCGAAGATCGCGGCGGCGGATTTTTCCGACGAGGCGAGCGCCGTCGGCAATCTGAAATCGAACGAATCGGTGGTCATGCGGCCGGAAACCCCGGGACGCATCGCTGCCGTCAATTTCAAGGATGGCGCCATCGTCGGCAAGGGCGCGGTGCTGGTGACCCTCGATGCTGCGGTGCAGGAAGCGGAATTGCAGCAGGCGCGGGCGAACCTGGCGCTGGCTCAGAGCAACCACAAGCGCAATCAGGAACTGCTGGAGAAGAAATTCGTCACCGCGCAGGCGCTGGACAACTCGGCGGCCACGTTGAAAGTCCAGGAAGCGGCTGTCCAGCTGGCCGAGGCCAAGGTCGGCCGCATGCGCATCAAGGCCCCGTTCAATGGCATGGTCGGCCTGCGCAACGTCAGCGTCGGCGATTACGTCAAGGAAGGCCAAGACCTGATCAACATCGAGGACATCGGCACGCTGCGCGTGGATTTCAAGCTGCCGGAAACCTACCTCGGTCGCGTCGTCAAGGGGCAGGTGGTCGAGGTCAGTACCGACGCGCTGCCGGGCGAGCAGTTCAAGGCAGTGCTCGATGCGGTGGACCCCATGGTCGATCAGAACGGGCGGTCCATTTCCAGCCGCGCCCGGCTTGACAACGCTTCCGGCCGGTTGCGGCCGGGCATGTTCGTCCGTGTCCGCCTGCTCTTCGGTGACCGCAAGAATGTGCTGATGGCACCTGAGCAGGCCATCGTACCGGGGGCGCAGCCGACGGTGTTCAAGGTGGTCGACGGCAACGCGCTGGTGACCAAGGTCAAGCTGGGCGTGCGCCGCGCGGCGCAGGTGGAAATTATCGACGGCCTGGCGGCCGGCGATGTGGTGGTGACGGCCGGCCAGCTCAAGCTGCGCGATGGCGCCCCGGTACGGGCGATCGGCGAGGGCGCGCCGGCAGCACCGCCGGGCGCCGGCATGGAAGGCATGTCCGGCATGGCGCCGGCCAAGGCGGCTGAAGCCAAATGAGGATTTCCGAGATCTGCATCAAGCGGCCGGTCTTCGCCACCGTGCTGTCGCTGGTGGTGATGCTGATCGGCATCGTGTCCTACACGCGTCTGCCGGTGCGCGAGTACCCGAAGATCGACGAGCCGGTGGTGACGGTCGACACGACTTACCGCGGCGCTTCTGCGGAAATCATCGAATCGCAGGTGACCAAGCCGCTCGAGGATTCGCTGGCCGGCATCGAGGGCGTCGAAGTTATCACCTCGATCTCGCGTGCCGAGAACAGCCAGATTTCGGTGCGCTTCAAGCTCGAACGGGCGCCGGATTCGGCGGCGGCCGACGTCCGTGACCGCGTCTCGCGGGTCCGCAACAAGCTGCCGGATTCGGTCGACGAGCCGGTGATCGCCAAGGTCGAGGCCGACGCCAACCCGATCATCTGGATCGCCTTCTCCTCGGACAAGCATTCGGCGCTCGAAGTGACCGATTTCGCCAGCCGCATCGTCAAACCGCGTCTGCAGACCCTGCCGGGGGCGGCCGACGTGCGAATCTTCGGCGACCGCAAGTTCGCCATGCGCATCTGGCTCGACCGCCAGCGCCTCGCCGCCCACCAGCTGACCCCGGCCGATGTCGAGGATGCCCTCAGGCAACAGAACGTCGAGGTGCCGGCCGGGCGCATCGAGAGCCGCGAACGCGAGTTCTCGGTGGTCGCCAACACTGATTTGACGACGCCCGAAGGATTCGGCGCCATCGTCGTCAAGACGGTGAACGGCTACCCGGTACGTATTACCGATCTCGGGCGCGTCGAAATCGCTGCCGCTTCCGAACGCAGCTCGGTGCGCTTCAATGGCCGTTCGGCGGTGGCGCTCGGCGTCATCAAGCAGGCGACGGCCAATCCGCTGGAATTGTCGAAGGCCCTGCGCGCCGAATTGCCCAAGATCACCAGTGAACTGCCCCCCGGAATGCGCGCCGACATCGCCTACGATTCGTCGATCTTCATCGACCGCTCGATCGAGGCGGTATTCCACACCATCGGCGAAGCGATCCTGCTGGTGCTGGCGATCATCTTCTTCTTCCTGCGCAACTTCCGGGCGACGCTGATACCGCTGGTGACCATTCCGGTCTCGCTGGTCGGCGCCTTCGCCATCATGTTCATGCTCGGTTTCACGATCAATACGCTGACCCTGCTCGCGCTGGTGCTGGCCATTGGTTTGGTGGTCGATGACGCCATCGTCGTGCTGGAAAACATCTACCGCCACGTCGAGGAAGGCATGCCGAAAATGCAGGCTGCCTTGCAGGGCTCGCAGGAAATCGGCTTCGCCGTCGTCGCGATGACGCTGACGCTGGCAGCGGTGTACGCCCCGGTGGCATTCATGACCGGGCGCACCGGCAAGCTGTTCATCGAATTCGCGCTGACCCTGGCCGGCGCCGTGCTGGTTTCCGGCTTCGTCGCGCTGACCCTGTCGCCGATGATGTGCTCGCTGCTGCTCAAGCACGAGGAAAAGCACGGCAAGGCCTTCCTGATGATCGAAGGTTTTCTGAACTGGCTGAATTCGGGCTACAAACGGGTGTTGACCGCAGCACTCAGGCGGCGCTGGATCATCATGACCGGCTTCGTCGCCGTTGCCGCCGCCGCCGTCGCGCTGCTCGGCGTGCTGAAGTCGGAGCTGGCGCCGGTCGAGGACCGCGGCGTCATTCTCGGCGTCTTCCTCGGGCCGGACGGCGCGACGCTTGACTACACCGACAAGTACGCGCGCCAGATCGAAGGCATCTACAGCCAGACCAAGGATGTCGAGCGCTTCTTCGTCGTTTCCGGCAACCCGACCGTCAGCCAGGGTATTTCCTTCGTCGGCCTGACCGACTGGAAGGAGCGCGATCGCAACTCGGCGGCCGTCGCCAAGGAACTGTTCCCGAAATTCATGGGCATTCCCGGCGTGCTGGCCTTCCCGGTGACGCCGCCGTCGCTTGGCCAGAGCCCGCGCGAACGGCCGATCAATTTCGTCATCGTCACCTCAGCCTCCTACGAGGAACTGCAACAGGTGACCAGCCAGTTCCTCGGCGAGCTGGCCAAGAATCCCGGGCTGACCAACGTCGATACCGACCTCAAGCTGAACAAGCCGGAACTGTCGGTCGAGGTCAAGCGCGACAAGGCGGCCGACATGGGCGTGCCGGTCGAGACCATCGGCCGCACGCTGGAAACCCTGCTTGGCGGGCGTCAGGTGACCCGTTTCAAGCGCGATGGCGAACAGTACGACGTCATCGTGCAGGTCGCCGACAGCGATCGCCGCAATCCCGAAGACATCCGCGACATCTATGCCCGCGGGCGCGACGGCAGCATGATTTCGCTCGACAACTTGGTCGGCGTCAGCGAAACCATCGCGCCGCGCGAACTCAACCACTTCGGCCAGCGCCGCGCGGTGACCATCACCGCCAACCTGGCGCCGGGCTACACGATGGGTGAAGCGCTCAGCTTCATGGACGGCGTCGCCAACCAGCTGCTCAAGCCAAGCTACGCGGTCGATTACAACGGCCAGACGCGCGAGTTCCGCCAGTCGTCGTCCTCGCTCGGGCTGACCTTCAGCCTTGCACTGGCCTTCATCTACCTGGTGCTGGCGGCACAGTTCGAGAGCTTCCGTGATCCGTTCATCATCATGCTGACGGTGCCGCTGTCGATGGCCGGCGCCCTGCTGGCGCTGTGGCTGAGCGGCGGCACGCTCAACGTCTACAGCCAGATCGGGCTGGTGACGCTGGTCGGCCTGATCACCAAGCACGGCATCCTGATCGTCGAATTCGCCAATCAGCTGCAGGAAAAGGGCATCGAGCTGAAGGAAGCGGTCATCGAGTCGGCCACCCTGCGCCTGCGGCCGATCCTGATGACCACCGGCGCCATGGTGCTCGGCGCCTTGCCGCTGGCGCTGGCCACCGGCGCCGGGGCGGAATCGCGGCAGCAGATCGGCTGGGTCATCGTCGGCGGCCTGTTGCTCGGCACTTTCTTCACGCTGTTCGTGGTGCCGACCGTGTATACGCTGCTGGCGGCGCGCAAGACGCCGGTGCCCGATGATTCAGGCGTGCCGGTTGCGGTGCCCGCGCACTAGGCGCCAAGAAACCCGGCAACCCGCGCGGCGATTTTGTCGCTTAGCGCGGGGTCGAGGCAGTCGTAATTCTCGGCGGTGAAGGAATTGGTCAGCCAGGTGATCTGGCGCTTGGCCAGCTGACGCGTCGCGAAGATGCCGCGGTCGCGCAATTCCTTCTGCGGGATGATGCCCTCCTGCGCCTCCCAGACTTGGCGGTAGCCGACGCAGCGCATCGATGGCAGGTTCAGGTGTAGCGTGTATTTCGCGCGCAGCATCCGCACTTCCTCGTCCAGTCCAGCCAGCAGCATCTCGTCGAAGCGGTGGGCGATGCGTTCGTGCAGAACGGCACGTTCGGACGGCAGCAGGCCGATGGAGAGGAAGTCGTAAGGCGGATTTTGCCGCTCGCTTGCGGCCAGCAGTTCCGACATCGGCCGTCCCGTCAGGTGATAGATTTCCAGTGCGCGCTGCAGGCGCTGGCTGTCGGTCGGATGCAGCCGTGCTGAGGTCGACGGGTCAAAAAGGGCCAATTTCGCATGCATGGCCGGCCAACCCTCGGATGCAGCTTCGGCGTCGATTTCGGCGCGCAATGCCGCATCCGCCTGCGGCAGATCGGCCAGCCCGTGCAGCAGGGCGCGAAAATAAAGCATCGTCCCGCCAACCAGTAGCGGCACCTTGCCGGCCGCCGTGATGTCGGCCATCGCCGCCAGCGCGTCGCTGCAGAAGCGGGCGGCGGAATAGCTTTCTTCCGGCGAAATGAGGTCGACCAGGCGGTGCGGGTAACGCGCCAGCGTGTCGCGATCCGGCTTGGCGGTGCCGACATCCATGTCGCGAAAAACCTGCGCCGAGTCAACGCTGATCAGCTCGACCGGGAAACGATCGGCCAGCGCCATGGCAACCGCCGTCTTGCCCGAGGCAGTCGGACCCATGAGCAGGATGGCGGGAGGCAGGCGGGGCTGATTCATGGCGGCGAATGCTACCACGCACGACGGCGGCTATAATCCTGCCATCAAAGGGGGAAACCATGCCGCTCGTTCCATGCCGCGCCTGCGGCCACACCGTCGATACCTCGGCCGAGGCCTGTCCCGGCTGCGGCGCCACCAATCCCGGCCGCAAGATGAGCCGCCAGCAGCACGACCTGATCGTCCTGCTGATCCAGCTAGTGATCGGCACGGCGATGCTCTTCATCGCCGGCAACATGGCGTGGAACGCCGTCGGGCCGATCATCAAGCAGCAGATGGCCAAGCCGGCGAACGGCTAAACGGCTGGAAGAGCGCCAGACGCCGCGACCGGCCCTGGCGAAGCCTGCTTACCAGGCCAGGGTGAAGCGGAATTCCGCGCGGATGGGTTCGTTGTTAGTGATGCGGATGATGGCGGTGAAGTTGTTCGCTTCGTCGGGCTGCTGGGTGATCTCGACGGTGCCCGGGCCGGCGACGTTTTCCAGGCGTACCGTGAGCGGGCGCGCGGGCAGGAAGCCCTGCACGCGATAGTTCTGGTGCTGCCGGCGCAAGCTGCGGCCGGAGACGACGTTGATCCGGACGCTGCGATGGCGGAGCGAAATCTCGATGGTGCCATCCACATCGCCGCGCCAGACGATGTTGTTGCCCTGTTGCGGTTTGGCGGCGGCGCTTGGGGCCGCGCTTTCTTCGGCGCTGGCAGGGAGGTCGAACGCGGCGCTACCCAGGCAGAGGAGCGCAACGGCGGCAATTTTGGCGAACGGAATCATGGAACCAAGCCTCGGGTTGAATGGTGGATGGAGCATACGTGACCGGGTATGCCCTGTCCATTCGGGATGCCTCTTTGCCCGCTGACCAAGGCGTTTTTATCGGGACGGGAAGACTTGGCGTGACCCGGTGTGCCGGGAGAAGAACCACGGCAAAGGTGTCGGCCAGGATTGCCCGCCGGGACAGGCCAGGAAGGGCAACTGCCGCTAGTGAATACGTGGCTCAACGACCGTGGTCGTCGTTAGCCTGGCTGCTTGACACGGGATGCGCGAGTCGTTCGTATTCGGCGATCACTTCGGCGCCGAGCAGGAGCAGCGTGGCTGCTATTTCCAGGCTGAACAGGATGATGACCGCGCTGGTCAGCGAGCCATAGACTACGCTGGCGTTCGACAGGCCGTTGAAATACCAGACCAGCACATGGCGGATGATTTCCCATAGCGCGGTTGCCGTGATGCCGCCTACCAGCGCGTAACGCAAGGCGATCCGGCCGACCGGCAGAAAATGGTAAATCGCGGCGATCATCAGCGCTTCGGTGGCCAGGCCGAGCAGATGGAGGATGGTGCCGGACAGGCCGGGCAGAGACCAGTTGCGCCCGAAGACGACGCCGCTGTCGGGCACCAGGGTCTGAACGCCGATCGAGATCAGCGTGACGGCCAGCAGGCCGATCCCGAGCAGGGCGACGAAGGCGTAGGGCAGCAGTAGCGACAGCAGCGAAGAACGCTGATCGGCCATCTCGCGATGTCCAAAGATGACCGCCATCGCTTGATTGAGTGCTGAAAAAGTCAGCGTGCTGAAAAAGAGCATGGTGGCGAGCAGAACGCTGCCGATGGCTACCCGCTGATCAAGGAAGCGCGACAACTCCTCGAGAACGGCGCTGGACTGACTGGGAACCATCCATTCCAGATAGCGCCCGAGCGTATCGAGCAGTTCAGCCGGGGCCACCAGTTTGGACAGTACGATGACGCTAAGGATCAACAGCGGAATAAGCGACAGCAGCGCGTTATAGGCAATGGCGCCGGCCAGCAGAAAGCCCCGGTGGGCCTGAAAGTTCCTCAACACCCGCAACGCGAAGGCGAGCGGGTTAGTGAGAACCTGGATGGCGGGCGAATGCGGGTGTCGCGACATTTTTCGGTCGGGTTCGAACTGTCGCCAATCAGGCGTCAGTTCCGCAACCGTATGCCGGAACCGACGACACGCACCACGCTGGCTGGAACCTTCTCGATCTTGCTGTCGCGGTCGTCATCGAAAACATAGTACAAGCCGGTCGGGACTTCGGTCGACATGGTCGGATCGGTGTACTGCGCGCCGATCGCCTGCTGGCTGACCACCTCGCGCGGGAGCGTCGCTGTGATGACCGGCGCGCCATAGACCGTCAGATCTCCGTCCAGATAGGTGATGGTGTAATTGCCCGACGACTGGCCATACGGGGTAATCGGATAGATGCCGACGGGAGAAGTCAGCGTCGCTGGTGTCGCGAACGCCAGAACGCCATTGAGCATCGCCGGTGTCTCGCCGCCGACGAAGCCGGTATACGTTGCGCTGAACTGCGGATTGGAGGTATTGACCGGCCGGCTCGCGTCGTTGCCGGTGATGGTGAGCGCTGCCGGGGTGATGCTCAGGCTGCCATTGACGTAGCTGATGCTGTAGTTGCCCAGGCCGCTGCCGGTGGCGCTGGTCAGGTTGTCGGCATAGGTGCCGACATTG
>Ga0209048_10001063_pt1 | contig 28773 bp, 26 predicted proteins | sample FrelakmetCRP12CR_FD_187146 | JGI IMG/M metagenome (GOLD analysis project Ga0209048, IMG submission 187146) | Freshwater lake sediment microbial communities from the University of Notre Dame, USA, for methane emissions studies - CRP12 CR (SPAdes)... | ecosystem: Environmental > Aquatic >... | reverse complement strand
ATCGCCGCCGTCAACGTCGTCTTCCCATGGTCGATGTGACCCATCGTGCCAATATTGAGATGCGGCTTGTTCCGCTCGAACTTTGCCTTGGCCATGGGAAGCCAGCTCCTTCTCGTGTCGTGCAACTCACGGACGCCGTTCCACGGGCGCCGCTTCGTCTGCCTGTCTGTTACTCCTGGTAGCGGGGGCGGGACTCGAACCCGCGACACCACGATTATGAGCCGTGTGCTCTGACCACCTGAGCTACCCCGCCGAGCGCGCACGGGCGCCGGGCGACGCCGTACCAACCCGCTGGAGCCCCGTTACGGACTTGAACCGTAGACCCCTTCCTTACCATGGAAGTGCTCTGCCAACTGAGCTAACGGGGCAGCGGGCCGAAAGGATAGTGCGCGGTACCGACCGAACGTGGAGAGAGTTCGCACGAGCAGGTCGGATAGCTTGCGGGCATGGCCGTTGCCGTCCGTCTCGCCGAGCGCCGCGACGCCGAGACGATCCGCGCGATCTACAACGTGGAGGTCGAAGGCTCGACCGTGACGTTCGATCTCGTACCCCGAACCCTCGAGGAGCAACTCCGCTGGATCGACGAGCACTCGGGTGGACATCCCGCGGTCGTGGCCGTCGACGACGATGGGGCAATCGTCGGCTTTGGTTCACTTTCGCCGTATCGCACTCGTCCCGCGTATTCGCCGACGGTCGAGGACTCGGTCTACGTGCACCGGGACTGTCGTGGCCAGGGGATCGGACGAGTGCTCCTCGAGGAGCTCGTTCGTCTGGCCGGGACTCACGGGTTTCACTCGATGATCGCCCGTATCGTCGGGGGCCACGACACCTCGATCGGGCTGCACCGGTCGTGCGGGTTCGAGATGGTCGGCACCGAGCGGGAAGTGGGCCGCAAGCTCGGCCGCTGGCTCGACGTGGCCCTGATGCAGCGAATGCTCTGACCTTCTGAGTCTTTGTCAACAACTGCCGGGCCCAGCATCGGCGCCTCGGCCGTGAGTGCAACGGCCCGCCGTGTTTGGCGGGTCGAAGATGGTGGGCCGGGTTGGATTCGAACCAACGTAGCTTGCGCAGCAGAGTTACAGTCTGCTCCCTTTGGCCACTCGGGTACCGACCCCTGCGCCTGACGGGCGCTCTCGGGCGTCCGCACGGCGGCGCGTAGAGTAGCAGCGCCTTCCGGACCGACCCGACCCAGCAGAGGTGCTGCGATGCCCACCTTCGACGTGGTTTCCGAGCTCGACATGCAGGAACTCCGCAATGCCGTCGACCAGGCGAGCCGGGAGATCTCGAACCGGTTCGACTTCAAGAACACCGACAGCTCGATCGAGCTCTCCGAGAAAGAGATGAAGCTGGAGTCCGACACCGATCAGCGGCTCAAGGCCCTCACCCAGGTCCTCGAGGAGAAGCTCGTCAAGCGGCAGATCTCGCTCAGGGCATTGTCGTACGGAAAGGTCGAGGAGGCGTCGAAGGGGCGGGCCCGCCAGGTCGTCACGCTCAACGTGGGGATCAGCACGGAGAAAGCCAAAGAGATCGGCAAGTTCGTCAAGGAGCTGGGCCTCAAGGGTCTGCAACACCAGATCCAGGGTGATCAGCTCCGCATCATCGGCAAGAAGCGCGACGACCTGCAAACCGCTATCCAAGCCATGAAGGAACACGACTTCGGCATCCCGCTGCAGTTCACCAACTTCCGCGACTGACGCTCCCTCGTTCTTTCGATGAATCACCGCCTATAACCCGGTCAGACATCGAAAGAACGCTGCAGCGAGGGGATCAGAGTTGCGGAGAGCGGAGGCGGGCGATGCGCTCGGCCGTCGGCGGGTGGGTCGTGAACAGGCCGCCGAAGTTGACCTTGCGACCCGTGAGCGGGTTGATGATGTACGCGGTGGCCTGCGCCGGATTCACGTCCATCGGCACCTGCTTCGCGTAGGCCTCGATCTTCTCGAGCGCCCGGGCGAGCGGCTCGCCACTGCCGGCGAGGTGCGCGCCGCTGCGGTCGGCCTCGAACTCGCGAGAACGCGACACCGCCATCTGCAGCAGGAACGCGGCGATCGGGGCGAGGATGATCATGAAGAGCGCGCCGAGGCCGCCGCCCTCGCGGTCTCGCCCTCCGCCGCCGAAGATCGCGCCCCACATCGCCATGCGGGCGAGGAACGTGATGCCCATGGCCATGGCCGCGGCAACGGAGCCGATGAGGATGTCGCGATTCTTCACGTGACTCATCTCGTGGGCGAGCACGCCACGCAGCTCGTCCTCGTCGAGCACCTGGAGCAGGCCCCGGGTGACGGCGACGACCGCGTGTTGCGGACTCCGGCCGGTCGCGAACGCATTGGGCTGTGCTGCCGGCGAGAGGTAGACGCGGGGCATCGGCACGTTGTCGCGGGTGGCGAGATCGCGGACGATCGCGTAGAGCCGCGGGGCCTCGCTCTCGTTCACGGGCTTCGCTCCGGCCGAGGCCACGGCCAGCTTGTCGCTGAACCAATACGAGCCCCCGACGAAGACGAGGCCGATCCCGAGCCCGATGATGAGGCCGCCCTGGCCGAACAAGGAGCCGATGCCCATCAACAGGGCGCCGAACCCGGCCATGAGGACGAACGTCTTGATGGTGTTCCTACTCATCTGCATCACCTCGTTGATACGGAACGCTCGAACACCGGCTCCCCCTTCCCACCGCACCCAAGAATCTCCTGAGAACCACGAAGGAAGACCGACAGGACCGTCGTGCCCCGGCGATCGAGCGAAGTCGAGTGAGCACGGGACACGACACCGAGCCCCGGCCGGATGGCCGGGAGGGCGGAGCTCGACCACCGGATACGGAGTCCCGAACGGGCCGCAAGGCCGGCGGCGGGTATCCCGCCGCCGAGTGAGGGCGACACTACGACTCAGTCGTAGTAGCCGGAGTGGAAGTAGATGCAGGGCACCCCTTCGGAGCGGAACATCTCGACGTTGCGCCGGTCGTCCTCGATGGCGAGGCGCACGTCGAAGCCGAACATCCGCAGATCCCAGAGCGATCCCTGCTTGAACTCCCGCGACATCTCGTAGTCGCCCCACGGGCGCATGAGCAGCAGGTCCCACCGGATCTCGTACCGGCGCAACCACGCCTCCGTCAACTGGTGGACCCGCTCGGGTCGCGCGGTCAGCAGGATCACCTGGAGCCCGGGCTCGAGGAGATCGAGCATCACCTTCACCTCCTCGATGACCGGGTCGTCGCCGCAGGCCTCGAAGAACGCGGGCCAGTTCCGCCGCGGTGCTTCGAGATAGTGCTGGCGGCTGGCGGCGTCGGAGAGAACGCCGTCGATGTCGACGACGACGACGGCACCGGGCTCGATCGGTCCGGAGTGCCACGTCCAGTGCTCGGGCGGGATCAGGCTCACTCGGTCACTCGTCGGCTGACCCGGGCGAGGCGGTCATGTACTTCGCCTTGATGCCTGCGACCACCGACGGATCGGCGAGCGTGGTGGTGTCGCCGAGCTGATGATCCTCGGCCACGTCGCGCAACAGCCGGCGCATGATCTTGCCCGAGCGAGTCTTCGGCAACTCCTCGGTGAACAGGATCGTCTTGGGCTTGGCGATCGGCCCGATGACGCCGGCGACGTGCTCGCGGAGCTCGAGCGCCAGCTCATCGCTCGGCTGTTGACCGGCGCGCAGGATCACGAACGCGCTGATGGCCTGACCCGTGAGCGCATCGACCTTGCCGACGACCGCGGCTTCCGCGACCGCAGGATGGTCGACCAACGCGGATTCCACCTCGGTCGTCGAGATGTTGTGACCACTGACGAGCATGATGTCGTCGACTCGGCCGAGCAGCCAGTAATAGCCGTCGTCATCGCGCTTCGCGCCGTCGCCCGCGAAGTACACCCCCTCGTAGCGCGACCAGTACGTGTCTTCGTAGCGCTGCGGATCGCCCCAGATGCCGCGCAACATCGATGGCCAGGGTCGGTTCAACACGAGATAGCCGCCACCGGGTATCGGCACCGAGTGACCTTCGTCGTTCACGATGTCGACGCCGATGCCGGGGAGCGGGAACGTGGCGCTGCCGGGTTTCAGGGTGGTGGCGCCGGGCAACGGGCTGATCATGATGGCGCCGGTCTCGGTCTGCCACCACGTGTCGACGACGGGACAGTTGCCACCGCCGATGTGTTGCCAGTACCAGACCCACGCTTCGGGGTTGATGGGCTCACCCACCGTGCCGAGCAACCGCAGCGACGAGAGATCGTGCTTGTCCGGGTACTCGCGGCCCCACTTCATGAATGTACGGATCGCCGTCGGCGCGGTGTAGAGGATCGTGATCTTGTACTGCTCGACGAGCGACCAGAAGCGGTCCCTGTCGGGATAGTCGGGCGTGCCTTCGTACAGGACGCTCGTGGTGCGGTTCGCGAGCGGGCCGTAGACGATGTACGAGTGGCCCGTCACCCATCCGCAGTCCGCGGTGCACCAGTACACGTCCGTCTCGGGCTTGATGTCGAAGACGTGGCGGTGCGTGAACGCGACCTGCGTGAGGTACCCGCCGGTCGTGTGCATGATGCCCTTGGGTTTGCCGGTGGTGCCGCTGGTGTACAGGATGAACAACAGGTCTTCGCTGTCCATCGGTTCGGGTGGACAGTCCGTGGATTGACCGGGCACGAGCTCGTGCCACCAGTGATCGCGACCCTCGATCATCGAGACGTCGTTGTTGGTGCGCCGTAGCACGAGCGTGTGCTCGATCGAGGGGGTCCCGGTAAGCGCGTCGTCGGCGATCTGTTTCAAAGGAACGATGCCGCCGCGTCGCCACGCGCCGTCGCCGGTGATGAGCACCTTGGCCTGCGCGTCGTTGATGCGGTCGCGCAACGAGTCGGACGAGAATCCGCCGAAGACGACGGAATGCGCTGCGCCGATGCGCGCGCACGCGAGCATCGCGGCGGGAAGCTCGGGGACCATGCCCATGTAGATCGCGACCCGGTCGCCCTTTTGCACGCCGAGACCCTTGAGCGCGTTCGCGGTGCGGGAGACCTCGTCGAGGAGTTCGGCGTACGTCATGGTGCGCCGGTCGCCGGGTTCGCCCTCCCAGAAGTACGCAACCTGGTCGCCGTGACCGGCGCGGACATGGCGGTCGAGGCAGTTCTCGCTCACGTTCAACTTGCCGCCGACGAACCACTTCGCGAACGGCCTCTTCCATTCGAGGATCTTCGACCAGTCCTGCTGCCAGTCGAGCAGCTGGTCGGCCTGACGGGCCCAGAAGCCCTCGAAGTCGGCTTCGGCCTCGTCGTAGATCTCGACGCCGACGACGCTCGCGGCCCGCTTGAACCCGTCGGGTGGCGGGAACGTCCGACCCTCCGCGAGCAGTCCCTCGATGGTCGCGTCCGACATCGCGTCTCCCTTCGTGCGAAGCACCGCGTCGGGCGGTACGGCGAGCCGCCAGGCTACCCCCGCCCCTCCCTGGTGCGTACCTCAAGCCGATAGAGGCGGCTTCAGGTACGCACCGGGGCGTCAGCGGCGGAAGAGCAGGACGTGGTGGGCGCCGAGGCCGTCGGGGTCGGTGAGGGCCGCGGCTTCGGTGACACGGCTCCGGGCCGCGAGCGCGTCGAGGTCGGCGACCTGGGCGCGCTCCTCCCAGCGCCGCCGGCCCTCCTCGACGAGCTGCTCGATGCCGAGGGTCTGCAACCACGCGGCCTGCGACCCTTCCCACTCGACCGACAGCCCCGCGCGGGCTGCCGCGTGCCGGACCGTCTCGAACACGACGTCGGCGGTGATGTCCTGCGACCCCGGTTCCAGCAACGGTGAGGCGCCGCGCTCGTGGGCCCGGTACGTCCGCAACCAGTCGCCGCGAGTGCCGTCCACGAACTGGACGGCGTCGGCTCCGTAGTCGACGACCGCGAGATACCCGCGGCGCAGGTTGGACACCGCCTCGGCGATCCACGCCTGGACACCGCGTTGTATCGGTAGCCGGGCACCCACGGGCACGTCGAGACCGACCGTGAGTGCCGCCCCCTCGGCGGCGAGCTCGTCGGGCACGGGCACGAGGACTTCCGCGAACCGGTCGTCCTCCAAGCCGACGCGGACCTCGGACCAGCCGCCGTGTTCGCTGCGCTGCACGATCTCGAACGGGAGGTTGTCCAGCAGCTCGTTGGCGAGGATGACGCCGTCGAATGCCACCGCCGGGAGATCGTCGAGCGATGACACGATGGGGCCGGCGCCCGGCACCGGCTCCGGCACGTGACCGGGTTCGCCCGGTTGTGACGGCCCGAGCGCGTCCTCGAGCGGTTCGATCGTCAGCAACTCGCGCTGACGTTCGCGCAGAACCGCGGATCGCTCGACGAGGACGTACCGCAACGCGGTCGCGCAGCGAGGCGACGATCGCAAGACCTCACGGGCCAGCCGGCCGCTCCCGGCACCGCCCTCGATCACCACGAACGGATCAGGGCATCCGAGCGCGTCCCACCAACCATCGAGCGCTCGGGCGACGAGGGCCCCGAAGAGCGGGCCGAGTTCGGGACTGGTGACGAAGTCCCGACCGGTCCGACCGGCGCCTCCACCGCGCGCGAAGAAGCCGGACTGTCGGTCGTAGAGAGCCGCGTCGACGAACTCGTCGAATCGGATCGGACCGAAACGACGGATGCGTTCGGCGAGCGATGCGGTCAGAACTTCGCCAGCTCCCCGATGCGGGCGAAGAACTGCGGGTACACGCCGATGACCACGACAATCGCCGCGGAGATCGACATCGCCATCGTCAGCGCGGCCGGTGTCGGAAGTTGCGCCCGCTCGCCGACCGGAGCATGGAACCACATCTTGCGCACGACCGCGGCGTAGTAGAAGAACGCGATCACCGAGTTGACCGCCGCGATCACCGCCAACGTGGTGCCGGCGGTAGTTCCCGCGTCCAGTGCGGCCCGGAACATCATGAACTTGGCGAACCAACCCGCCAGGGGTGGAATGCCGGCGAGCGAGAGGAGGAACCCGGTCATGATGATCGCCAGGATCGGATCGGTCTGACCGAGCCCGGCATAGGAAGCGATCTCACCCGAGCCGGTCTTGCGCGCCACCGCGATCACCACCGCGAACGCGCCGAGGTTCATGGCTCCGTAGATGAGCAGGTAGACGACGACGGCCTGAATCGCGCTGCGAGGTGCATCCCCCGCTACCGCGAGCGGCACGAGCATGAAGCCGCCTTGCGCGATGGACGAATACGCCAGCATGCGCACCATGTTCGTCTGGCGCAACGCGGTGAGATTGCCGAGCGTCATCGATGCCGCCGCGAGCACCCATAACGTCCACTGGACCGACGACCACGCGGGCGAGTGCGGATTGCCGAACGCCACAGCGACGACCGTCAGGATCGCGACGAATCCACCGGCCTTGGAGGCCACGGAGAGGAAGGCGGTGACGGGAGTCGGCGCGCCTTCGTAGGTGTCGGGCACCCAGAAGTGGAAGGGCACCGCACTCACCTTGAAGGCGAAACCCACCAGCGTGAGGAAGGTCGCCACCGCGAGCAGCGCCGCGTGCTCCGGGTGGACCACCGCCTGGGCGATCTCGGCCAGCTTCGTCGCGTTCGTAACGCCGTAGATCAGCGACATCCCATAGAGCATCACGCCCGACGACATCACGCCGATGAGGTAGTACTTGATCGCCGCCTCGTTGGACTTCGTGTCGTGCTTGCGCCAACCGGCCAGCACGAACGTCGGGATCGAGATCGTCTCCAACGACACGAAGATCGTGATGAGATCACGGGCCGAGGCCATCGTCATCAGGCCGAGCACCGAGGTGAGCAACAACACGTAGTACTCGCCCTGGTAGTAGTCGCCGTCGCCGATGTAGTCGAACGACAACAACAAGGTGAGGTACGTGACGGCGAGGAAGAAGCCCTTGAAGGCGAGCGCGTAGTTGTCGACGACGTATGCGCCACCGAACATCGACCGGTCCGCGCCGTCGATCGCCAACGTGATGACGGGAATGAACGCCGCGAGCACACCGATCGACGCGAGACGCGGCGCGAGCACGCGTTCGCGATTGCCGCCGAACACGTCGACGAGCAGCACGATCACGATCGTCGCCGTGAGAATGATCTCCGGCGCGAGTGCGTGATAGTCGACGACAGGGGTGCTCACGTGATCAGACTCCGAGCAGCTTCGTGACCGCGCCGTCGGTCACCTTGAAGAGCAGGTTGGGAAACAGACCGAGCACCACGATGAGCGCCAGCAACGGCGCCCAGGCGATCCACTCGGGCGGGTGGACGTCGTGGATGTGCGCATTGGCGAACTCGTCCTTCGGCGTGCCGAACGCGACCTTTTGCAGCATCCAGAGCAGATAGCCCGCCGCGAGCACGGTCCCGACGGCGGCGACGACCATGTACGTGCGGAACAGGGCGTCCGACTGCCCGTGCGCCGGGTTGTAGGCCGCGAGGAGCGACGGGAACTCGCCCCAGAATCCGGCGAGGCCCGGAAGTCCGAGCGAAGCCATCGCGCAGAAGCCGAGCAGCCAGCCCATGCGCGGCGCCTGCGTGAGCAGTCCGCCGAGGCGGCTCATCTCGCGGGTGTGGTACCGCTCCTGCACCGAGCCGGCCAGGAAGAAGAGCATGCCGGTGATGAGGCCGTGGGCCACCATCCCGAAGACCGCAGCGTTGTACCCGAACGACGTGCGCGTCGAGATGGCGAGCATCACGAAGCCCATGTGGGCCACCGACGAGAAGGCGATGAGCCGCTTCATGTCCTTCTGGGCGAGACAGCCGAGCGCGCCGTAGATGATGCCGATCACGGCGAGCAGGCCGATCCACGGCGCCCAACTCCTGGCGGCGCCGGGAAGCATCGGCATGGCGATACGGATGAAGCCGTAGGTACCGAGCTTCAGGAGCACCGCGGCCAGGATGACCGAACCCACGGTCGGGGCTTCGGTGTGCGCGTCCGGCAACCAGGTGTGGAACGGGAACATCGGCACCTTGATGGCGAAGCCGAGGAACATGCCCGCGAACACCAGCAGCTCCGTGCTGTGCGCGATTCCGGCGCCGTGCAGCTTCGACAACACCACCATGTCGAACGTGTGGATTTTCGAGAGGAAGAACAACGCGACGAAGCTCACGAGCATCATCGCGGAACCGAACAGCGTGAACAGGAAGAACTTGATCGACGCGTACTCTCGGTTGGGACCGCCCCAGACACCGATCATGAAGAACATCGGGAGCAGCACGACCTCGAAGAAGATGAAGAACAGGATGAGGTCCTGCGCGACGAACGTGCCCATCATCCCGGTCTCGAGCAAGAGGATCAGGGCGAGGAAGGCCTTGGGATTGTGTGGCTCGGGGAAGTGGTCCCACGAATAGACGATGCACAGCACGACGATGAAGGCGGAAAGGAGGAACAGCGGCAAAGAGACGCCGTCGATGCCGATGTGGTAGCGGCTGTGGATCACGTCGATCCACGGCTTGTTCACCTGCTGCTGCAGCCGGCCGGTGTGGTCGTAGTCGAACTTGGCCGCGACCGCGACGGCCACGGCGAGCGTGAGCAGGCTGGTGACCAAGGCGGTCGCCTTGATCGACGACTCCTCGGCTTTCGGGATCATCAGCAGGATCCCCATCCCGACGAGCGGGAGGAAGACCGCCAGGGAGAGACCCCAGTGGTTGATCCAGTCCATGAACCGTTCCCCTTACGTGGTGATCCAGACGGCGAGGCTGAACAGCCCCACCGCGGCGAACAACATGAGTGCGTAGCGCTGCACGCGACCGGCTTGCAGACGGCGCAACAGCCCGCCGGCGTTGCCGGTTTCCAGCGCGAGACCGTTGACCGCGCCGTCGACGATCTTCTGGTCGACGACGTCGTACGTGAGCTCACCGAGCCGCTTCGTCGACCGGCCGACACCGTTGACGACACCGTCGATGACGCGCTGGTTGAACCAGTACGCCGCGTTGGCGATCGGCCCCTTGATCGAGCCGACGACGAGGTCGGTGTAGAGGTAGTCGAGGTAGTACTTGTTCTCGAGGAACGTCTTGCCGCCGCGCATGAGACCGTTTCGCTCGGTGAGGTTCTCGAGGACCTTGAGCCGTCCGGTGTAGAACGCCCACGCGAGGCCGATGCCCGAGAGCGCGATGCACACCGAGATGATCGCCAGCACGTAGTCGACGCTCGCGACGTCGGGATGCGCCAGCACCGGGAACGAGCCGAGCTTCTTGACGATCTCCTCGCCGGGCTCGAACCACGTCTCGAACTTCGTGACCCCGAAGATCAGCGCGGCGTTGACGAATCCGGCGACGACGGAGAGCACGGTCAGGATCACCAACGGGATCGTGATGGTCTTCTCGGACTCGTGTGGGTGGCCGTGGCCGCGGTACTCGCCGTGGAACGTGAGGTACACGCAGCGGGTCATGTACGCCGCGGTCATGAACGCACCGATCAAGCCCACGACGAGGAACACGTCGTACGTGTTGTGGTGGGCGGTGGCGAGGATCTCGTCCTTGGACCAGAAGCCGGCGAAGGGGAAGATGCCGGCAAGCGCGAGCGTGCCGATCAGGAACGTCCAGTAGGTGGTGGGCATGTACTTCTTGAGGCCGCCCATGTCCTTCTTCATGTCGAAGGAGTGATGCGAACCCGAGTGGCTCACCGAACCGGCCCCGAGGAAGAGGTTGGCCTTGAAGAACGCGTGGGTGAAGAGGTGGAACACGGCCGCCGTCCACGCCCCCACGCCGAGCGCCATCACCATGTAACCGAGCTGGCTGATCGTGGAGTACGCGAGCACCTTCTTGATGTCGGACTGCACGAACGCGAGCGCGGCACCCATGATCACGGTGATGCCGCCGATCGCGGCCACGAGGTTGATCCCGCCGCCGTGGATGGCGAAGCCGGAGTAGAAGACACCGTAGAGGCGGGCCACGAGATAGACGCCGGCGACGACCATGGTGGCGGCGTGGATCAGCGCGGACACCGGTGTGGGGCCGGCCATGGCGTCGGGAAGCCAGGTATGGAGTGGGAACTGGCCGCTCTTGCCGATCACCGCGGCGAACAGCGCGATGGCCGCAACGAGCACGAGTGTGTGGCTCACGTCTCCGTGCAGCGCAACCCGGTTGATCGCCGCGATGTTGAACGTGTGCGCCATGAAGTAGGTGATGACGATGCCGATGAGCAGGCCGACGTCGCCGGTGCGGGTGGTCAAGAACGCCTTCAGCGCGGCGTTGGAGTTCGGTTGCTCTTCCCACCAGTGGCCGATGAGCATGAACGAGCAGACGCTCGTTCCTTCCCAGCCGAGCAACAACCCGAGCGTGGAACTGGCCACGACCATGAACAGCATCGATGCGGTGAACAGGCTCAGTGCCGCGTAGTAGTGCGTGTAGCGGCGGTCGCCCTTCATGTAGGCCGTCGAGTACACGTGCACCAGCAGCGACACGGTCGAGACCACGAAGAACAGTGCGACGGCGAGCCCGTCCACCTGGATGCCGACCGGGAACTTCACCGCTCCGCTCTGCCACCACGTGAAACCGTGGAAGTACGGTTCGCCGTGACCGGGTTTACTGCTCTCCACGTGGGAGATCCACTGCACGAGCGTGATGACCGACAGGATCCACGAGATGCCGACCGCCGCGATGCCGAGCTCGGAACCCTTCTTCGGCAGGCGCTTGCCGAAGAAGAGGATCGCGACGAACGAGAGGGCCGGGAACAGCGGGACGAGCCAGGCGTGATCCAACATCGTCGCGTCAGCCCTTGAGTTGGTCGGCCCGGTCGAGGTCGACGCTGCGGAAGTTCCGGTACATGAGGAGCACGATCGCCAATCCGACGCCGACCTCCGCGGCGGCGATGGTGATCACGAACAGGGCGAAGATCTGACCGCTGATCTCGTGGTGGAACGCGGAGAAGGCGATGAGGTTGATGTTCACCGCGTTGAGGATGAGCTCGACGCTCATCAACACGAGCACCGCGTTGCGACGCGCCATCACGCCGTAGATGCCGGTACAGAACAGGAAGGCGCTGAGGATGAGGAAGTTGTTGAGGACCACGGCGATCAGTCCTTCTTTGCCAGCACGACGGCGCCGACCAACGCGGCGAGCAACAACAGGGACACGATTTCGAACGGGATGAGGTATCCGTTGAAGATCGAGTTCCCCAGCACGGTCGACGACCCCGACGCCGGACTCAGGTTCCCGACCGCGATGTGCTTCGCGCCGAACGCGTCCACCAACAGCATGACCAGGACACCGAGGATGAACACCGCCGCCACGGCCGCCGGCCAGCGCTGGTCGTTGTCGAGCGAGCCCTCGGGCTTCATGGGCGCCCGGGTGAGCATGATGCCGAACAGGAACAGGATCACGATGGCGCCGATGTACACGAGGACCTGCACCCACGCCACGAACTCGGCGACGAGCAGGATGTACTGCGCCGCCGCGCCGGCCAACACGACCACGAGGTACAAGGCCGCGTGCACGACGTTGTTGGTGCGCACCACACCGATCGCCGCGCCCGCCATTGCGATCGCGATGATCCAGAACGCCACCGTCTGCACGACATAGGTGTGCTCGGACGAAGCGGCGAGAAGCATGGCCGCCCTCACTTCTTGGCCTTCTTCACTTCGGCGCCCAGCTCCAAGGGTTCGGCCTCGGGCACGGTCAGCTCCCACTCGCCGAGCTTGTCCTTGTCGTGCAGCAGGTTGGCGATGCGGAACTCGGAGTACTCGTATTCCGGACTCCAGTGGAGCGCGTCGAACGGGCAGACCTCCACACAGATCCCGCAGTACATGCACAGCGCGTAGTCGATGTCGAAACGATCGAGGATGCTGACCGTGCGCTCCCGGCCGCCTTCGCGGCGGGGTGGGCGCTTCTCCTTGTGTCCCTCGATGTAGATGCACCAGTCGGGACAGCTGCGCGCGCACAGCATGCAGACCGTGCAGTTCTCCTCCTTGAGCGCGATCACGCCGCGGGCGCGCGTGGGCGGATCCTCCCGCTCGTGGGGGTACTGCACCGTGACCGCGGGCGTCACCATCGCCTTGAAGGTGATGCCGAGGCCGCCGATCAGGCCGGGGAGCTTGGGCTTCTTCGGCATCAGAGGGCCACCTTCAGGATGCCGGTGAGCACGATGTTCGCCAGGGCGATCGGGATGAGGAACTTCCAAGCTACGGCCTGGAGTTGATCCTCCCGCAACCGTGGGTACGTGAACCGCGCCCAGAAGATCAGGAACGCCACGAACATCAACTTCGCGAAGAGCACCAGCGGACCGACGACGTTCATCCACCCGTTCGCCAGGTCCACGTTCGGGATCGCCCACCCGCCGAGGAACAACGTGGCCGCGAGCGCGGCGTACGCGAACGCGGTGCCGAACTCGCCGATGAAGAAGAAGAGGAACCGGAAACCCGTGTACTCGACCATGTAGCCGGCCACGAGCTCGCTCTCGGCCACGGGCATGTCGAACGGCGTCTGCGACAGCTCGGCCTGCGCGGCAACCATGAACAAGAGGAAGCCGACGAACTGTGTGATGACGAACGGATTGCCGATCCCGCCCCACCCGAAGATCTCACCGTTCGCCTGCGCCGCGACGATCCCCTGCAGGTTCATCGTGCCCGCCTGGATCACCACGCCGACGACGGCGAGCAGGAGCGGCAGCTCGTAGGCGATGAGCTGCCCGGCGGCGCGCAACGCGCCGAGGAGGGCGAACTTGTTGGCGCTCGCCCAGCCGGCCATCAACACGCCGATGACGGACAGGCTCGACACCGCGAGCGCGTAGAACACACCGACGTCGAGGTTCTGCACCGCCACCTTCGGACCGGCGGGGATCACGACGAAGATCAGGAAGGTGGAGATGACGACGATCATCGGCGCAATCGCGAAGACGCGCTTGTCCGCTTCGACCGGCGTGATGTCTTCCTTCTGGATGAACTTCAGGCCGTCCATCACGAGCTGCAGCACGCCGTGCGGGCCGGCTTCCATCGGCCCGAGCCGGCTCTGCATGTGGCTCATCATCTTGAGCAGGAACGTGTAGCCGAGGATCAACGCGCCCAACGGGATGAGCGCCATCACGACCACCACTTTGACCGCGAGGGTCCACCCCCACCCGGCGTCGACCGCCAGATGCACCGCACTCATCGAGCGCCCCTGTCACTCGATGCCGATGGAGCAGCTCCGCTCCGCCGTCCCGTGCTCCCCACACGGCTGCGCTGCGTGCTCACCGGTCGATATCCCCGAGGATGAAGTACAGGCTGGCGAGGACGGTGATCACATCGGGAACGTAGACGCCCTGCAACAACCAGGGCAGGATCGAGACGTTGCTGAACGACGCGGAGCGGATCTTGGTGCGGAACGGGCCCGTGGCACCCTTCGAGATCACGTAGTAGCCCATCTGGCCGAGCGGGTTCTCCGTCTCGACCCAGGCCTCACCTTCGGGCACCTTGATGATGCGGGGCACCTTCGCCATCACGGGACCGCTGGGCAGACGCTCGAGCATCTGCAACACGAGGAGGCACGCCTCGCGCGTCTCCTGGAGCCGCACCCAGTACCTCGCGAACGAGTCGCCGTCGGGATGCGTCCACACCTTGAACTCGAGCTCGGGGTAGACGAGGTACGGCTTGCCGTCGCGGCGCAGGTCCCAGTCGACACCCGACGCCCGGAGGTTCGCACCCGACACGCCGTACGACGCGCCGAGCGGACCGGGGATGATGCCGACCGACTTGGTCCGCGCCTGGAAGATCTCGTTGCCGACGACGAGATCCTCGAAGTCGTCGCAACCGTCGAGGATCTTCTTCATCACCTGCTTGGTGTCCGCGATCCATCCCCACGGCAGGTCGTCCTTCAGCCCGCCGATGCGGTTGAAGTTGGGGTGGAAGCGACCGCCGGTGACGGCCTCGATGAGGTTCAACACCAGTTCGCGGTCACGGAAACCGTAGAAGGCGGGCGTGAGCGCGCCGAGCTGGAGCGCCATCTCGCCGAGGAAGAGGTAGATGTTCGAGATCCGCGAGAGCTCGGTGAGGATGGTTCGGATGTACTGGGCGCGCGGCGGCGCCTCGATCCCCATCAGTTCCTCGGCCGCACCGACGAAGGGCACTTCGTTGGCGAAGCTCGAAAGCCAGTCGATGCGGTTGACGAGCGTGGTGACCTGCGGATAGGTCCGGAATTCGGTGAGCTTCTCGTAGCCGCGGTGCATGTATCCGATGACCGGCTCCGCGCTCACCACGCGTTCGCCGTCGAGGCGCACGACGAGGCGCAACGTGCCGTGCGTCGCCGGGTGCTGCGGCCCGAGGTTGAGGATCATGTCGCCGGTGTCGAGCTCGACGTTCAGCTGCGCGTCGGCCAGCGGCGTGAGCGCGCCGCCGGGGACGTCGATCGACGGGATGGGCGGCGCGTCGGGATCCACGGTGCTCATTCGCCACCCCCCTCCGCATCGCCCTCTTCACCGGGCATCGCCTCGACGTCCACCAGTCCCGGCCACGGCTTCACGACGCGTGCGAGCAGCGGGAAGTCCTTGCGCAGCGGGTGCCCTTCGAACAGGCTCGGAAGGTAGAGGTGACGGAGGTTCGGGTGATCGTCGAACGCGATCCCGAACATCTCCCAGCATTCTCGTTCGTGCCAGTCCGCGCCCGGGTACACGGTGACCCACGACCGCGCGTGCGGGTCGGATTCGTCGACGTCGGTCTTGAAGGTGATGCCCCAGTGCTTCGAGGTGGACTCGACGTGGGCGAAGACCTGGAAGCGGCCGTTCGACCCGGCGACGCCGTACGTGGTTTCGGTCGGTTGCACCGGCGACGACGTGTCACCGCTCGCGTCGTCGCCACCCTCTTTCGGAGCCGGCATCCAGTCGATCGCCGAGATGAACGACAGGAAGTCGCACGCGAGCGTGTCCTTCGCGACCTCGGCCGCCCGGCGCCACGCGTCGGGCCGCACGCGAACGACGGCGTCGCCGAAGCACTCCGCCGATTCGACGATCGAGTCGCCGAGCTCGGCCTCCAGGCGCGCGAGCACGTCGGCAACCAACGGGTCGGGCGCCGGCCCGGCCGGGGCGTCGACCGCGGCAGCCGTCTCGGCCGCGGGCGCGTCGGTGGCTTCGGTCTCGTCAGCCAACGATCATCGGCTCCCCACGCCAACGCTTCGCCATCTCGTCGTTCCCGAAGCCCTCCTGCTGGATCCGCTCCTGCAGCAGCACAACGGCCTGGATCAGCGCCTCGGGGCGCGGCGGGCAACCGGGCACGTAGACGTCGACGGGGATCACCTGGTCGATGCCCTTGGTGACCGAGTACGAGTCCCAGTAGGGACCACCGCAGTTCGCGCACGATCCCATCGAGATCACGTACTTCGGGTCCGGCATCTGGTCGTAGAGCCGTTTGATCGCCGGCAGCATCTTGTCCGTCACGGTGCCGGAGATGACCACGAGGTCGGACTGGCGCGGTGAGGCCGGGAACGGGATGACGCCGAGCCGCATCATGTCGTAGCGGGGGCTGGCGAGCGCGGCGCCCATCTCGATGGCGCAGCACGCGAGACCCCACTGGAAGATCCACAGCGAGTACTTCCGGCTGTAGTTGAGCAGCCAGTTGATGCCCTTCAGGGGGCCCTTCTGGAGGGCGCCGCTCTCGACTAGGCCCACTTGAGCACTCCCTTGCGCCACGCGTAGACGAGAGCCAGGGCGAGGATCGCGATGAACACGATCATCTCGATGAGGCCGAAGGTGCCCAGCCGTTCGAGGTTGGTGGCCCACGGAAAGATGAAGACCGCCTCGACGTCGAACATGACGAAGAGCAGGGCGTAGATGTAATACCGAACGTTCGCCTGACCGAATCCCCCGATTGGGTCCGAACCCGCCTCATAAGTGATGAATTTCTGCTCTTGCGGACGAGTCGGGCGCAAGAAGCTCCCGACGAGCAGCATGGCCGCCACCATGCCGATCGCGGCGAGGGCGAAGACCGCGACCGCTACATAGGAGTTGTAGTAGTCGGAGACGTCCGAGGTCTTCGCAACAGCACCGGAGATCAACACCGCCAGCTGTGACTGGAGCACGGTCACGCGCGGGCCCTCCCGCCCTGGAGCAACGGAATTACGGGCGGAGTATAGGTCGGGCCCTTTTCCCCACGGCGAACCGTGAGAGCCCCTCTCGCCGCTGATCGTTCGGGGCGCCGAACCGGCCGCGGGGTGTCCCGCCCCGCCGAACAATCGCGCAGGTCCGGCCGGATCCTGCCGATGAACGCCCCGAGGGACACGACATGAGCACGAACCTCGATCGGCACCGACGTCGGGTCCAGGGCAAGACGCGCACCGCGTTCGTGCTCTCGGGCGGTGGCAACCAGGGCGTGAGCCAACTCGGCATGCTCCGCGCCCTCATCGAACGCGAGATCTACCCGGACGTCGTCGTCGGAACGTCGGCCGGCGCCTTGAACGGCGCGGCCATCGCGGCGGATCCCAGTCTCGAGAACCTCGACCGGCTCGACGAGCTGTGGTGCTCGCTGCAGGGCACCGACGTGTTCCCGGGCAGCAAGTTGTCGCGTGCATGGAACGTGCTGCGGCGCGACGACCACTTGTTCGAGAACAGCGGTCTGGCGGCGGTCATCTACCGCTCCATGAGCGTGCGGACCTTCGCCGAGCTCGCCGTGCCCCTGCGCGTCATCGCCGCCGACCTCGACACCGGAGAGGAAGTGGTCTTCGCGCAGGGTCCACTCGGCCCCGCGTTGCTGGCGAGCGCGGCACTCCCCGGCGTGTTCCCCTCGATTCGTCACGACAATCGATTGCTCGTCGATGGGGCCGTCGTCAACAGCGTGCCGCTGTGGCACGCGCTGGCCGGTCCCGTCGACCGCGTGTTCGTGCTCAACGTGACGGGGAGCGTGGCGGACAAGGTCTCTCGGTCGCCGCTCGACGTGGTGCTGCGCGCGTTCGCGATCAGCCGCAATCAACGTTTCGAGCTCGAGTTGCGCCACGCGCCTCCCGAGGTCGAGGTCATGGTGCTCCCGCGCCCGATCGACGCTCGCGACGTGTTCGACTTCTCGGGCGCACGAGAGCTCATCCACGAGGGCTACCGTCTCACCGCGCGCATGCTGGACTTCGCCGGGGAACGGGTGCCGCGCCGCAAGAGCTGGTTCCGCCGCTCCGAGATCGCGTAAGGCTCGGCCGCACGAGCCGCGCGGTCGCTACGAGAACCGCGCCGTCACGAAAAGAGCAGCGTGGCGTGGCGGGCCCAGTCCAGGTAGGCCGCCGGGATCACACCCAGCTCGATGGTGAACGTCAGGGCGAGCAACAACACCAGCCCGCTCGCCGCGTCCACCCGAATGCGCCGGGACGGCGCCGCGTCGCCGGGATCGCTCATGTACATCAGGACCACGACCCGCAGATAGAAGAACGCCGCGATCGCGGCGGCGAGGACGCCCACGAGCAGGAGCGCGTACTGCCGCGCGTCGGCTGCGGCCGCGAACACGTTCAGCTTGGCGACGAAGCCTCCGGTGAACGGAACGCCGGCCTGTGCGAGGAGGAAGAACGCGAGGAGTCCCGCGAGCATCGGATGTTGGGCCGCGAGCCCGCGGTAGTCATCGAGCGAGTGCCGATCGTCGCCGCGCCGGCTCACCACTGCGACCACCGCGAACGCGCCAACGACCATCGCCGCGTACGACAGGAGATAGAACAGCGAGGCCGCGCGTCCTCGGGACGTGGCGGCCTCGAGCCCGATGAGGATGTAGCCCGCGTGCGCGATCGACGAGTACGCAAGCATCCGTTTGATGTCGTTCTGCACCAACGCCGCGATGCTGCCGACGAGCAACGACAACACCGCGAGACCGAAAATCGCCGGACGCCAGTCGAGACGGTAGATCGACAAGCCGCTGAGGAGCACCCGCAGGATCGCGGCGAACCCCGCAGCCTTGGTGGCCGATGCCATGAACGCGGTGACCGGCGTGGGCGCGCCCTGGTACACGTCGGGGGTCCACATGTGGAACGGCGCGGCCGCGATCTTGAACGCGAGACCGACGAGCAGCAGCGCGAGCCCGGCGAACAACGCGCCCTGGTCGAGCAGGGTGTTCGAGGCCAGGAACCCCGCGATGCTCGGCAGCGCCTTGGTGCCGACGAGCCGAGTCGTGCCCGTCGCCCCGTAGACGAGCGCGACGCCGTAGAGGAACACGGCCGAGGAGAACGCGCCGAGCACGAAGTATTTCAGGCCCGCTTCCTGCGACGTGAGTCGCCGCCGGTCGAAGGCGGTGAGCACGTACAGCGCGATGGAGAGCACCTCGAGGGCGACGAACACCACGAGGAGATCGTTGGCCGCGGTCATGGCCAGCATTCCCAAGGCGGACAGCAGCATCAGCGCGAGGTACTCGGGCGCTTCGAGTCCTTCGCGGTGCAAGTACGCGACGGACAGCAACAAGGCGGCCGCGGTCGCTCCCAACACGACCGCGGCAAGGAACACCCGGAAGCCGTCGATCGCCACCATGCCGTTGAACGCGGCATACGCACCATCGGTCTCGATGCGATGCCACTGCGCGATCACGGCTGCCCCCGAGGCAAGGAGTCCGACGAACGCAATCGCCACCGAGATCCCGAACGCCTTCGCGCTCCGCCGCATCATCGAACGGAGGAGGACGATGAGGATCGCGGCCCCGCCGAGCAACGCCTCGGGGAGATACGACAGTGTGTCGACGTGCGGGGTCGCCACGTGCTGGATCGTGTCGACGGCGATCACTTCGACGCCTCCTGCGGTTCCCGACACGACGAGCCGTGGGCGCCCGCGTTGGCCTTCGCCGGTTCGCGGTAGCTCGTGGTCCGCTCGACGTGGCAGATCGCCTGCTTGACGGCCGGTTCGACTCGGTCGAGGAGCGGCTTCGGATAGATGCCGAGGAACAGGCTGAGGGCGAGCAGCGGGACGACGCAGCTCAGCTCGCGGAAGCTGAGATCGGCGAGCGTCGCGTTCTCACCCGACGGTTCACCCGTGAACGAGCGCTGGAACGCCCACAGGAGATACAGCGCGGCGAGGATGACGCCGATCGCGGCGACGATCGCGTACGGGCGATGCGTGAGGAACGTGCCGATCAACGCCAGGAACTCGCCGACGAAGCCCGAGAACCCGGGCAGTCCGATCGACGCGAACGCGGCGACGCAGAAGAGACCGCCGAGCACCGGCGCCGACTTCCAGAGCCCGCCGAAGTCCGCGATCTCGCGCGTGTGGCGCCGTTCGTACAACATACCGACGAGGAGGAACAGTGCGCCCGTGGTGAGGCCGTGGCTCACCATCGTGAACACCGCGCCGTCGAGACCCTGGGTGGTGAGAGCGAAGATACCGAGCACCACGAACCCGAGGTGCGCCACCGACGAGTAGGCCACGAGTCGTTTGAGGTCGGTCTGCATCGTGGCCACGACGGCGCCGTAGATGATTCCGATCGTCGAGAGCACCAAGAGGAGCGGTGCGAGGTCGACGGCCGCTTTGGGGAAGAAGCCCAGCGAGAAGCGCAGGAAACCGTACGTCCCCATCTTCAGCAAGACGCCGGCCAGGATCACCGATCCCGCCGTGGGCGCCTCGGTGTGCGCGTCGGGCAGCCACGTGTGCAACGGGAACAGCGGCACCTTCACGGCGAAGGCGGCGAAGAACGCCATGAACAACCACTTGGCCGTGTTGGCATCGAGGCCCTTGGGCGCCCACGCGGTGAGCGCCTGGATGTCGAACGTGAGCCGGTGCGTGTCGGACTGGTGCAGGAACACGAGGGCCAGCAATCCCGCGAACAAGAACGCGGAGCCCGCCATCGTGTAGATGAAGAACTTCAGCGCGGCGTACACGCGCCGACCGTGACCCCATCCGCCGATGATGAAATACATCGGCACGAGCACGACCTCGAAGAACAAGAAGAAGAGCATGAGGTCGAGGCTCAGGAACACGCCCATGAGAGCGCCCTCGAGCACGAGCATCCATACAGTGAACGCCTTGACGCGATCGTCGAGCTTCGCGGATGCGAGCAGACCGATCGGGAACAGCAGCGCGGTGAGCACGATCATGAACAGGCTGATGCCGTCGACGCCGAGCGAGTATTTGATCCCGAGCGTCGGGATCCAACGGTGCACTTCGGTGAACTGATACCCGACGCGGTCGACCTTGAACTCGTAGAGCATGTAGGCCGTGATCCCCGCGGTCGCGGCGCTGAACGCATACCCGGCGACGCGCGCGTACTCCGGCCGGCGCGCCGGCAACAGCATCGTGACGAGCGCGCCGACGAGCGGCGTGAAGATGACGAAGGTCAGCAGCGGAAAGGACATGACTACAGCGCTCGCAGTCCGAAGTAGAAGAGGAGCAGCAGCGCGCCGCCGAGGATGGCGAGGGCGTAGTTGCGCACCAATCCGGTTTGTACGCGCCGCAACCCACCGCCCGCGGCGCGGAACATGGTGGCGACACCGTTGACCGCGCCGTCGACGATCCGCTGGTCGAACACCGCGCTGATCCAGTCGAAGGCCTTGCGACCCGGTCCGGCCACCACCGCGCCGACGGCTTCGTCGATGTACCAGGCGTGGCCGAAGAGTCCGGCGAGCGGTCCGAGCTTGCCGGGCAGCGGGTCGCCTTCGGGATCGGGGATCCCGCGGCGGTACATCGAGAGGGCCAGCGCGATTCCGAAGACGGCGACGAGCAACGACGCCGTCGCGAACGCGAGGCCGGCAAGGAACGAGGGGGTCGATGCTCCCTCGCCCATCACCGGCTCGAGCCACTTCGTCAGGAAATCGAGTCCCGCCCTGGTGAAGGGCAGGTTGAGGAGTCCACCGAAGGCCGACAGGATCGCGAGGAGCACCAGGGGAAGTGTCATCTGCCAGGGCGACTCGTGCGGCTGTACGCCGTGCCCGCCATGGCCGTCGGGTGTGTCGTGCGAGTGATCCGCGTGGGCGCCACCGGGCTCGGCGTGGTCGTCCGCGCCGCCCGAGACAACCGGGATCGCGGCCTCCGCGTGGTCCCGCCAGCGCGGGTTCCCCATGAACACGAGGTACACCTGCCGGGTCATGTAGAACGCGGTGAGCAGCGCGGCCACGGCACCGATGAACCACAGGCCGTAATCGTGGTGGAACCAGGCTTTGGCCAGGATCTCGTCCTTGGACCAGAAGCCTGCGAACGGGAAGATGCCGGCGATGGCCAGCCAACCGACGATGAAGGTCCCCGCGGTGATCGGCATGAATCTTCGCAACCGGCCCATGAACCGCATGTCCTGCTCGTCGTGGAGGCCGTGCATCACCGAGCCCGCGCCGAGGAACAACAACGCCTTGAAGAACGCGTGCGTGACCATGTGGAAGATCGCCGCGCTGTACGCGCCCACTCCCACGGCGAGGAACATGTACCCGAGCTGGCTGATGGTGGAGTACGCGAGCACGCGTTTGATGTCGTTGTTCACGAGCGCGACCGTGGCCGCGTAGAGCGCCGTGATGGCACCGACCCAACCGACGGTCGTGGCCGCGTGACTCGACAGGTCGAGGAAGAAGTGCGAGCGGCACATGAGGTACACGCCGGCCGTCACCATCGTGGCCGCGTGGATCAGCGCGGAGACGGGCGTCGGGCCTTCCATCGCATCAGGCAGCCAGATGTGCAACGGAAGCTGCGCGCTCTTGCCCATCGCGCCCACGAGCAGCAGCAACGCCACCGCGGTGACGGCGGCGGAGTTCTTGCCGCCGAACGCGGCCAGGTGGCCGAACACGCCGTTCTTCCCCGCGTAGTCGAGCGTGCCGACCTTCGAGAAGATCAGGAACATCGCGATCATGAACCCGAAGTCGCCCACGCGGTTGGTGACGAACGCCTTCTTGCCCGCCACCGCTGCCGAGTTCCGCTCGAACCAGAACGAGATGAGCAGGTACGAGCAGAGACCGACGCCTTCCCAGCCCAGGAACGTCACCAGGTAACTCGAGCCGAGGACCAGCACGAGCATCGATGCGGCGAAGAGATTGAGGTACCCGAAGAAGCGGGAGAACCTCACGTCGCCGTGCATGTACCCGACGGCGTAGAGATGGATGAGCGTGCCGACGCCGGTGACGAACAGGATCATCGTGGACGACAGCGGGTCCACGAGGAAGCGCAGGTCCACGCGCAAGCCGCCTGACGCGATCCAGGTGAACCCCTGGCTCACGTGCGATCGCTCATCCGCGGCGAGGCTGTGGAGCGCACCGAACGTGACGAGCGCCCATACGAACGTCAGGCCGATCATCGCGGTGGCGAAGTAGCCGGCGACGGGTTCGCCGATGCGCTTGCCGAACAGGAGCAGCACGACCGCGCCGGTGAGCGGCAGCGCCGGGATCAGCCACGCCCAGTCGAGGATGTGCGTCGCGCTCATCGAAGCAGCTCCGAGTACGTCACGATCAGCCCTTCAACGCGTTGACGTCGTCGGCCGTCGCGCCCTGGCGGCGACGGAAGATGGCCACGATGATGCCCAAACCGACCGCAACTTCTGCCGCGGCCACCACGAGCGTGAAGAACACGGTGACCTGTCCGCCGACGTCGTTGAGCATCTTCGAGAACGTGACAAAGGTGAGGTTCACGGCGTTGAGCATGAGCTCGACGCACATGAACATGACGAGGACGTTGCGGCGCACGAGGACTCCGACGGCGCCGATCGTGAAGAGGACCGCCGCGACGACGAGGTAGTAGTTCCCCGTGATCGTGATGACGCCGGTCACCGGTTCGCCTCCTCGTTCGGTGCCGGGCCGCCGGCGCGCTGGCCGCTGCGGCGGGCGAGCAGCACACCACCGACGACCGCGATCACGAGCAGCGCCGCGGTGAGCTCGAACGGCCACAGGTATTGGGTGAACAGCGACCGGGCGACGGTCTCGACGTTGTTCGATCCGCCGTGGAGGCTGCCGGCACTCGAGTGCGCGCCGGTGGCCCAGTGGCGACCACCGAGGAACAGGATCTCCGCCAGCACGACGCCGCCGAGCACCAACGCGACCGGGCGTTGGAACTTGATCGGGTCCTCGAGGGATTCCTCGCGGTCGACACCGAGCAGCATGATCACGAAGAGGAACAGGACGACGATCGCGCTGGCGTAGACGATCACCTGCACCGCGGCCACGAGGTGGGCCTGCTGCATCACGAAGAACACCGCGACGCCGATGAGCGTGGCCACGAGCAACAGGGCCGAGTACACGGGGTTGCGCGAGGTCACGACGCCGATCGCACCGCCGAGGACCAGCACGGTGGCCACGATGAACACCACGACGTTCACCATCAGCGGCGCTTCTTCCCGTACATGGGCGGCGCGGTCGACGTGGTGGGCGGCGTGATGACAGTCTCGTCGTCGGCGACCTCGGCGTCGGACTGACCCTGTTCCGGATTGCGGACGCCGAAGCCGAGCTCACCGGACCAACCGACCTTGCCCTCATAGTCGGCTCGGCCACCCGGCGCGGTGGCGCGCATCCACGCGCTCGTGTCGTCGTCCTCGGTGCCGAGCCAGTGCTCCCACGGCAGGCGTTGGGCGCGGCCGTCGTCGTCAACCACCAGTTCCTGCTTGGTGTAGATCGCGTCGTCGCGATTCGTGAACGAGAACTCGAAGAGCTTCGTCTCGGTGATGGCCTCGGTGGGACACGCCTCGACGCAGAGATCACAGTGGATGCAGCGGAGGTAGTTGATCTCGTAGACGAACCCGTACCGCTCACCGGGCGAGACGGGCGCGTCGGGTGGGTTGTCGGCACCGCGCACGTAGATGCACTTCGCCGGGCACACGCCCGCGCAGAGCTCGCAGCCGATGCACTTCTCCATCCCGTCCTCGTAGCGGTTGAGCACGTGACGGCCGTGAAGGCGCGCCGGCTTCTCGCGCTTCTCGTTCGGGTACAAACCCGTGACGCGCCGCTTGCGTCCCTTCTGCTTGAAGACGAGGGCGAAGCCCTTCGGAAGACCCATTACTTGATCTCCTCCAGAAGCTCTCCGCGTTTGGGGATACAGAGGTAGAGAAGCCCGTAGACGGCGACCGCTCCGACGCCGGCACCGAGCCCGGTCGCAAAGGTGTTCCACCCTTCGTCGCGGCCGACGCGCACGAGGGCGGACCACATCACCCACAGGAACGACACCTCGATGAGGAACTTCCAACCGAGGTTCATGAGCTGGTCGTATCGCAGTCGCGGCAGTGTCGCCCGGATCCACACCGTCCCGTACAGCAGGAGCAACAGCTTGAACATGAACCAGAAGATGGGCATCACCCACACGTTGACCCAGTGGGTGCTCGCCAGCGCGCCGATGCTGGGACCTGACGGTCCGCCGAGGAACAACGTGACCGCGATGGCCGACATCGTGATCACGTTCATGAACTCGGCAAGGAAGAACATGGCGAAACGCATGCCCGTGTACTCGGTGTGGAAGCCGCCGACCAGTTCCTGCTCCGCCTCGACCAGGTCGAACGGCGGGTGGTTGGTCTCGGCGAGCGCGGCGACGAGGAAGATGAGGAACGCGATGATCGCCGGGAGCCAGTACCACTCCCGGAAGATCGAGCCGACGTTCCGCCACGCCTGTTGGGCAACGATGCCGCGTGTCGACAGGGTGCCCGAGTGGATGAGCACGCCGACGATGGCGAGCCCGAACGCCGCTTCGTAGGAGAGCAGCTGCGCGGACGCTCTCACCGCGCCGAGGAGCGGGTACTTGGAGCCCGACGACCAACCCGCGAGCATCACGCCGTAGAGCCCGATGCCCGACATCGCGAGCAGGAAGAGCACGCCGATCGGGAGGTCGGCGAGTTGCACGAATGTCTTGTGCCCGGCAATGGACACCACACCACCGAGCGGGATGATCGAAAACGCGAGGAACGCGGGGAGGATGGCCAGATACGGCGCCAGGAAGAAGATCCGGCGATCGGCCGAGCTCGGGACCGACTGCTCCTTGAAGAACAGCTTCAGTCCGTCGGCCGCGGTCTGGAGGATGCCGAACGGTCCCGCGGTCGACGGGCCGATGCGGTTCTGCATGTCCGCGATGACCTTGCGCATGAACCACACGTAGAACATGACGGCGACCATCAACAGCCCGAACACCACGAGGGTCTTGCCGATCACGATCAACACGACCGTGAGGTCGATCTTTCCACTGAGCAGCGGGTCGGTCGCGAAGATCGCGCTCATCGGATCATCTCCACCCGCAGGTCGGTCACCAGCGCGGTGGCGTCGATGACGTCCTGCGCGCCCGGCGACTGCTGCGACACCGCGAGGAACGCCGTCCCCGCCGGCGTGGTGCCGTCGGCGCGCACCGTCATCGTCTGCGAGCCCCGTGCGACGGTGACCTTCACCTGGCCGCCGTCGTCGACACCGATTCGCTCGAGGTCGCTGCGGTTGAGCAACAGACCCGCCGGTTTCGCCAGCGCGGCGATCGACGGAGAAGCCGCGCAGGCCCGGCCGGCGTCGTAGAGCGAGCGCCCCGCGATGAGCCGCAGCGCGTACGCATCGCGACCCGGGACGTCCGTGGGCGAGGCCGCGCTCGGTGCCCAGACGTGCATCACCGGCATCGGCGCGACCGCGTCGTCACCGGCCCCGCGCTCGACGCCCGTGCCGACATCGGCGGCATCAGTCGCGGCATCGGCGGCATCACTCGCGGCATCTCCGGCATCACTCGCGGCATCGGCGGCCACCGCATCGCTCCCTGACGGGATCGGGTCCCAGGAGTGACCGCTTCCCGGCTCGCCCGGTCCGATCGGCGTTGCCGTCGATGCCTCGTGCGGGGCAACGACACCGTCGCGAGCGGAACCGATGAGGCCGGCGTCGATCCCGGCGTATGCCGGCGCGCAGCGTGCGATCTCGTTCTGCACGTCGGCGACGGCGGCGAAGTCGAAGTCCACGTCGAAACGTAGGGCGAGCTCACCGGCGATACGCCAGTCGTCCATGGCGCTGCCCTGCGGCGCGAGCTTGCGGTTGATCCGCTGCACCCGCCCTTCGAGATTCGTCGCCGAACCGGCCTTCTCGCCGTACAGCGCGGCGGGAAGGAAGACGTCGGCGCGTTCCGAGACCTTCGTCGCGAACGCATCGACCACGATGACGGACGGGACCTTCGCGATGGCGTGCTCGGCCGCTCTCCGGTCGGGGAAATCCGCCAGGGGGTCGGCACCGAGGAGGACGAGCACCTGGATCTTGCCCTGGCCGGCGGCCTCGAGGATCCCGGCGGCATCGAGACCGACTTCTTCGGGAACTGCACCCCACGCCGCGGCAAAGTGGTCGCGTGCGTCGTCGAGCGTGGTGCGGCCGGGGAGGAACCCGGGGGTGAGCCCGAGGTCGAGCGCGCCGTGAACGTTGCCGCGCCGAAGGGCCGACAGGAATCGGACGTTCGAACGCTGGGCCAGAACGGCTGCGGCCTGCACCGCAGCTTGCGCTCCTTCGGCGAGCGATGGACGGCCGAGCACGACGATCACTTCGCCGTCGCGATCTTTGATCAACGCCGCGGCCGCGTCCACGTGCTCGTCGCCGCTGTACGAACCATCGAGGGCGGCGGCGAGGCGCGTGGTGACGTCGACGGCCTGACCCGGAAGGTACCGCAGCGTGGCGTCCGCATAGCGGGTAAGGCCGTGATCACGCGCCGAGATGTCGATGAGCGGCACGCCGAGCTCTTCCGCGGCGCGGCGCACGCGGAGATACAGCACCGGCAGCTCTTCCTTGAGGTCCGGCGCGAGCAGCACGATCGCGGCGGCCGTGTCGCAGTCCGCGATCGCGGCGCGCGCCATCCCGAGCACGACGTTCGCGGGGAGGCCGTCGCCGAGCTGAGCGTCGACGTTGTCGGTGCCGAGCACGCCCTTGGCGAAACGCGCCCACGCGTACGCGTCTTCGTTCGTCCCGCGGGCACCGCCGAGCACGGCGACGCTCCGGGCGCCGTGGAGATCGATGGACTTGCGCAGGATTGCGGCCGCCGCGTCGAGCGCTTCGGGCCATGTGGCCTCCACCGCTTCACCGCCGCGACGGACCCGGGGCGACGTGATGCGATCGGGCGAGTGCACGTATTCGAAGCCGTACCGGCCCTTGTCGCAGAGCCAGCCCTGGTTGACCGGCTCGCTGTCGACGCCCAGCATGCGCACGAGCCGGTTGGACGTGGACTGCAGCGCGACCCGGCACTGCACCGCGCACTGGTTGCACGACGACTCGGCCGTGTTGAGATCCCACGGGCGGGCCTTGAAGCGGTAGGGCTTGGCGGTGAGCGCGCCGACGGGACAGATCTGCACGGTGTTTCCCGAGAAGTACGACGCAAACGGCTCGTCGGGGAACGTCGAGATCTCGGTGTGCCCGCCGCGCTCCTTGAACGTGATGAGCGGATCGCCGGCGATCTCGTCGGCGAAACGCGTGCAGCGCGCGCACTGAATGCAGCGCTCACGGTCGAGCAACACCAGATCGGAGAGCGGGATCGGCTTCTCCCAGTGCCGCTTCTCCTCGACGAACCGGGACTCGCCGGGGCCGAACGCGAGCGTCTGGTCCTGCAAGGGGCACTCGCCGCCCCGGTCGCACACCGGGCAGTCGAGCGGGTGGTTGATGAGCAGCAGCTCGAGGATGCCGTCCTGGGCCTGCTCGACGTTCTCCTGCTGGAGATGCACGACCATGCCATCGGTCACCGGCGTGGTGCACGCGGGCGGGAGCCCACGCACCCCTTCGATCTCGACGAGACACATCCGGCACATGCCGACGGGCTTCATGCGCTCGTGCCAGCAGAAGCGCGGGATGAAGATCCCGGCGCGTTGCGCGGCCTTGATGAGCAGCTCCCCCTTCTCGGCCTGGACTTCCTTCCCGTCGATCGAGAACGTCACCAGCTCGCTCATTCCGGCACCTCTTCGTGCGTACCTGAAGCCGAACTATTCGTGTTGAGGTACGCACGGACGGGGGTGGACATGGCGATGATCTCGTCGCGGAAGTACTTGTTGAGGCTCACGACCGGGCTGACGGCGCTCGGGCCGAGGGGGCAGATGGTCGTCTGG
>Ga0209048_10001062_pt1 | contig 28794 bp, 25 predicted proteins | sample FrelakmetCRP12CR_FD_187146 | JGI IMG/M metagenome (GOLD analysis project Ga0209048, IMG submission 187146) | Freshwater lake sediment microbial communities from the University of Notre Dame, USA, for methane emissions studies - CRP12 CR (SPAdes)... | ecosystem: Environmental > Aquatic >... | reverse complement strand
CGTCTGTCCGGCCGTGCCTCCCCGCCGGCCCGTCGCCTGCGATCCGCCGCCACGCTTCGTGTGGCGGATGCTTTCCCCCATCACTCCTTCCTGTTCCCGCAGCTCTCCCAGGTGAAAATAGAACACCCGCGCTCCTTGCTTATCCACCAATACTACGCCATACCCGCCAAACGAATCCAGCAAATCCGCCAGGGGCTTGACATGCGGGCGATCGCTAACGCGCACCCGGCTGCGGAGAGGCACTGCCAGCGAGTAAGCCCGCAGGAACCCCTCTGGCGCACACGAAAAAACAGCCACACTGCGCCCCGACCAGTCGTGTGAATGGTCGAAATAGCGGATTACGGCGGAGATATCTTCAGGCAAATCTACTTCTTTAAGCATGCTCCGCAGGCGCAGTTTATACGCATCCGCATTGCCTTCGGCCGGATCAGTGTTCAGGTAAACACTGAGCACCGGAAACCTGGCTTGATAACTTAGCAATTCCCGTAGATCACTATCTGTCAACATAGTAACCTCCTTTCATAGCGGTCAGGATAGGTTGTTAATGTTCGATCGGACGCGCCGGCGGTCAGGGACGCTTATCCAGGGTCAGGTTTAGCTTGACCTCCTGATCGCCGCGCAGCACAGTTACCACAACAGTATCTCCAGGTTTCTTGAATTTGACCAGGTAACTTATAAAATCGTCGAAGGTGAGCACTGGCTGGTTATCGAGGGCGGTGATCAAATCGCCTCCGGCCAGCAAGTTAGGAATACTGGTCTGCTTCGTTCCAGCCTTAATACCGGCTCTATCAGCCGCGGCGCCCGGCACAACGCTGGTGACATAAACGCCGGTGGATTGCTTCAAACCCAGAGCGTCCATTAAGTCAAGCGGCATAATGCTAAGTAACTGATCGCTGGAGAGGCTGGTGATGCCCACATATGGGTAGTCGTATTTTCCATTCGCAATCAGGGATGGCGTTACCCGCTTGACGATATCACTGGAGATGGCAAAACCAACGCCTGAATTCACCGGCTGTCCGCCGGTACTGAAGCTTGAAGTGCGGATGGATTCATTCACGCCAATCACTTCGCCATTCAAATTGAGCAGCGGGCCGCCCGAGTTACCAGGGTTGATCGCCGCGTCGGTTTGGATGATATCGCCCACAGTGAACACCCCTCCATCCGAGGTGGTACGCAACGATTGCACCGTGCGACCTTTTCCTGACACAATGCCAGTGGTCATCGTCCCCTCCAGCCCGAAGGGGTTGCCGATGGCAATCACCGCCTGGCCGACTTTGACCTGGTCCGAATCACCCAAGGGCAAGGGATGCAGCTCGGTCGCCGGGACATCGACCTTAATCACAGCCAGGTCCGAATCCGGGTCGGTTCCGATGACTTTTCCGCGCACTCGAAGGCCAGAAGGGAAAGATACCTCCAGCTCCGTCTCGTTTTCAACTACATGATAATTGGTCAGGATATGCCCATCCTGGTCGAAAACAAAGCCAGAACCCTGAGCGGCCCCTTCTGGTACGAGCACCTGGATTGAAACCACGCCGCTATGAACCTGTTCATACATTTTCACAAGCTGATCTTGGGCCGAGACAATGTCTGGAACAGGAGGCAATTTTACGGCAGGCTCCACCGGCTGGGCGATCACAGTGGCTGCCGGAGGCAGGCCGGGACTATTCGAAGGCGCACTGGTTAGCGTCTTACACGATAAGGTCACTAATGCCAATATGACCAAAATTCCTATGAATGAAATGCTACGTCTCATTACACCAGCTCCTATACTTTTTGGAGTTATCCAATCCTCATGAATTAATTGGGGAAAGGCGGTTATTCTTTTCCAGCTAATTGCTTGAATAGCTGGCGTTGTTGGGAGGTCAGGTCGCGCGGAATTTTAACTTTCGCCCGCACGTAAAGATCACCATGCGTATCCGGGTTTTTAAGAACCGGCATGCCACGTCCGGCCAGGCGGAAAGTCTGTCCTGGTTGAGTGCCTGCCGGGACGGTCAGGACTACTTCGCCATTCAACGTTTGGACCTTCACTTCCCCCCCCAGGACAGCAGTGTACAGGTCGATCGCCGCATCGGTGAAAAGATCGTTGCCCTTGCGCTCGAAATTGGGGTCATCCATGACCTTGATCACCAGATACAGGTCACTCTTCTGTCCATCTGCGCCAGGTACTGCTTCGGCGACGCGCACCTTGGTTCCTGTCCGGGCACCAGGTGGAATCTTTACTTCCAAACGGCGGCCATCGATCTCAAGCCGGCGCTTTGCGCCATGGAAAGCTTCTGGCAGGGTGATTTCGGCTTCTTGTTCGAATGGTTGGGGAGCAAAACGGGTGCGAGAAGAACCGCGCCTCTGTGGATTTGCGCCCATATCTGGCATATCATTACCAAAGATGCGCCGGAAAAACTCAGAGAAACCTCCCCCCAGTATTTCGTCCAGGTTACCATATTCTACCCGATATTCTCCACCCGCGGGCGCTTGCTGCTGAACGAACCAATCATCCCAATTAAAACCACCAGGCGCGCCGCCTCTCTGCTGGTAACGGGAATAGGATTCGCCCAACTGGTCAAAGCGCGAGCGCTTGGTCGGGTCGCTTAACACCTGATAAGCCTCGTTGATCTCCTTAAATTTCTCTTCTGCTTTATTATCACCCGGATTGCGATCCGGGTGGTGTTTGAGCGCCAGCTTGCGGTAGGCGCGTTTGATCTCATCTTCGCTCGCCTTCCGATCGACACCCAATATCTTGTAATAGTCTTTATATTCCATATTTTATTTTCCATTTTCACATTTTTCTTCTACCATTTTATATGCGTCTGGCATACAAAGTCAAGCGTCTAAGGAAATATTTATGTAACTCTAACCAAGCGCTAAAATATTAAGGACGACACCAGTGATTGGCCTAATCTAACTTAACAACTTTCTCTGTAAACCCTGGCCAATCACTCGAGCAAACCGCCAATTAGGGCTTCGGTTAATTCAAAATACTTTCGGCGGTTTGCTACCATCACAATCATATTTTTTCTGCTTTAACATTACGAAAGCGATGGGTACCCTGTCGTTTTTCTCACGCTTTTGATTAACCGTGCTATGATAGCATTATGAAAGTCCCTCGAGAGCGCATTTTGTTGGTTGAAAATGACCTGGAAGTCAGCGACCTGATCGCGCGCCAGACGTTACCATCGATTGGATACCGGGTCGAGGTTGCCAGCACGGCGTCAGCTGCCATCCAGCAGGCAGCTCAATTTTCCCCAGACGTAGTGATCGCCAACCTGGAGCTCCCCGACTTGAGCGGCAAAGACCTGCTTGTGGCGCTGAATTCTCAAGGGTTGGACATTCCGGTGATTGTCATCGCTCAAAAAGGGATGGAGTCCGATGTGATCCAGGCTTTTCGCCTGGGGGCTACGGATTACTTGCCGTGGCCCGTGCGAGAAGCTGAGGTGGTGTCAGCCGTGGAACGGGTGCTCAAACAGGTGCGGGCGCGTCGTGAGCGCGAGAGCCTGGCGCGGCAACTCAAACAGACCAATGAAGAGCTCCACCAGCGGGTGCGTGAGCTGACCACCATCTTTGCGATCGGTAAAGCTGTCACGTCTATCACAGATCAGCACAGCCTGTTCGAAAAAATTATCGAAGGGGCTATTTATATCACCGAAGCAGATTGCGGCTGGCTGCTGCTGCGGGAAGAACGCGATAAAGCCTTTGTGTTGAGCGCCCAACGCAATTTGCCCAAGAGCATCGCCGCCAGGCTCAACCAGCCCTGGGATGACGGTATCAGTTCGCTGGTGGCCCTTTCTGGAGAATCGCTGGCCATCCACGGCGATCCGATGGCGCGGTTTAAAGTGTCACAACTCGGCCAGGCCATCCTGGTGGTGCCGGTCAAGATTAAAAAGGAAGTGGTTGGGTTGTTGGTGGTGGTCCGCAAAACCCGACAACCATTCAGCCCCAGCAATAAGGCTTTATTGGAGGCGGTGGCCGATTACGCTTCTATTTCGCTGGTCAACGCCCGCCTGTTCCGCGCCCTGGAAGAGCGCGCCCGCTCCCTCCAACAAGCCGTCGAACACGCTCAGGCCAGCGCTCGCAAAAAGGACGAAATCCTCGCCAATATGCAGAATGAGCTGTATCCCTCCTTGAAAAGCGCGGTCGAAGCTATCCACTCCCTGCTGGTGATAGAAAACGCACGCATGAACACAACCCAAAAGAGCGTCCTGCGTTCTACCCAAGAAAAGCTGCTGCACCTCTCAGAAGTCGTAGAGACTCTGAATATCGAGCGCCAGCAGACTTAATTTCGCCTCTATCGCCTAACCGGCCTTTCCGAACCTGGGTTTGCATGTCCGCCGAACACCTGCTCCTTGTTCTCCCCGATCCCGACCTTCGCGAACTGCTCGAACAAAGGATTTTGCGCCCTGCCGGTTTTGAGGTGACGGCCGCCCCGGATTGGGCAACCGCTAACCAGATATTAAAAGGCCATTTGCCTGACCTGGTGATAGCCGGCGGGTCTTTGCATCATGGCGAAAGCCCGAAATGGGTCACCCGCCTGCTGGAGCGCCGCCCATCTTTACCCATCCTGCTGATTCCTAAACAATATTCCGACGCCGAGACCATCCAGGCGTTCCGCCTGGGGTTTGCCGATGTGCTCCATCCCTCTCCTGAACCTGGCGAGCTCTTTAACGCAATTCATAATGCCTTGCAACGCCGGAAACATTGGGAGGAGCAGGCGCGCCTGAATGCCTGGGGAGAGGCTGAGCGTAAAAAGCTGGCAGCTGTCTTGACCAAGATCGATGAAGGGGTGATCATTATAGATCGCGATGGACGGCTATCGCTGGTAAACCCGGCAGCCAGGGCCATTCTCGGGCTGGAAGAGAGCAACTGGGCGGGTAAACCGGTGCAAGATGTGATGCACCACCCAGATATCCTGGAGCTTGTGAGCCAGGAAAGCCGCGCCAGCCCTTACCGTATGGAAATCAACCTGGAGCAAGGACGGGTGATCGACGCCCAGGTCACTCCGGTCCAGGAGGTAGGCCTGGTCGTCACCTTGCAGGATATTACTCACCTCAAAGAACTGGACCATATTAAAAGCGATTTTGTCAACGCGGTCTTCCACGATTTGCGCAGCCCCTTAACCGCTATCCTGGGTTATATGGATTTGTTCGACCGGGTAGGGACGGTCAATGACCAACAGCGGGAGTTCATCCAGCGGGTGCAGAGCAATGTCCACAACATCACCGACCTGGTCAACGACCTGTTAGACCTCAGCCGGATTGAGGCCGATTTCGATATCCAGAACGAAATCGTCCCCTTCGATCAAGTCATCCAGGATACTGTGGAAAATTGGAGAGGGCGGATGATCGAAAAGCGACAACAGCTTGACGTGAATATCCCCGAAAAAATGCCACGGGTGCTGGGCAACCCAATCCGGTTAAAGCAAATGTTAAACAACCTGCTCGGAAATGCCATCAAATATACCCCCCGAAATGGCGCTATCTGCTTGAACGCCCAGGTAGCTGGAAGCCAAATTATCCTGCAGGTAACCGATAACGGACCGGGCATCTCGCTCGACGACCAGCCTTTTATCTTCAATAAATTCTTCCGAGGCAGAAATATTTCAGACGAGGCGCCTGGCGCCGGATTGGGATTGGCAATAGTAAAATCGATCGTCGAAAACCACCAGGGCCGCATTTGGGTCGAATCTGCGCCTGGGTCCGGCTCTACTTTCACGGTAGTGCTGCCCGCCATCGATCAAGAGCTGTAAGCCTTTAAAAGCAGCCTCCGCCGAGGCGGTGAGGGATACCCGGCGGAGGCTTTCGCCAAAGGAGGAAACAGCGATGATGGCTATCAGGAATAGTTCTTGCTATCTACTAATTGCCTACATCATACCGGATAATTCATGTCCTGATAATTGTCAAAGGTCATAAGAATTGGGTGATATTGTTCATGGCGCTGGCTGAATATAGACGGTCTGGTAATATGCACAGACGTCTTTCAAAGGACAGGCCGGGCAGTTTGGGCGGCGAGCGTGGCATATTTCACGGCCCAGCCGGATCAGATTAAGGTGAGCGGCATAATATGTTTCTGGGGGAAATAACTGCGACAGATAGTTATGCGCCTGCTCAACAGTCATCCTGAGTGGACGCAAGCCCAGCCGCCCTGTTACCCGATAAATGTGTGTGTCGACTGGAAAAGCTGGCTTTTGAAGCGAGAACTGCAACACGATGGCGGTTGTCTTAGGGCCCACCCCCTTGAACTTCATCAACCATTGGCTGGCTTCGTCAGCCGAAAGGTCAGCCAGGAAACCCAGGTCTAACTGACCGCGCTCGGCAGTAATTTCACGCAATACTGCCTGGATGCGGGGACCTTTCTGGTTCGCCAGACCTGCTGGGCGGATGGCGTCGATCACTGTTTGTGGATTAGCGTCTCGCACCGCCTCCCAGGAAGGCAAACGCCGTCTCAGGGCCTGGTAAGCGCGGTCACGGTTGGTATCATTGGTATTCTGGGAGAGAATAGTCGAAACCAGCTCATCCAGCGGCGGCATTGGATTCCGCCACTCTGGATACCCGTAGAATTCAATCAGGCGCTGGTGGACCGTAAGAGCTTGCACGGAGAGTTCCATGGGATTCAGACAGATCTCTGAAGAGCGAAAAATCCTATCAGGTCCTATGCAACAAACTTCATTCTTTATATTTTGCGTTCAAGTTGAAAGCACGGCCGCGCCTGCCCGACCTCGATTTTACGCCAGTTCTCGACTGGACTGGTTGGGCCGAATTCTGCCAACCTATCCAGCTCGGGCTGCGAAAGGGCGCCTAATTGCCGCAAAACTTCCAGGGTCACGGCGGGGCGGGCTCTGGATTTAGAATCGCCATCCGAGATCTTGATCGCTATCCCAATGGCGGGGGAGCCAGGTCCCAGCGCTCCTGGCAACAGGCCAATCCCCTCGTAGCCCTCGGCGCCAGCTTTTACCAGGATACGCCGGTTGCCTACATCCATCAGCCGGGTATCGAAGCGACCCGGACCGCCCACCATGTCGGGATTACTGACCATTGCCGAGACGATTGTCTGGCAAGCTGACGCTCGCTCGGGTGGGGAAACTTTTCCCGCTACCGGATCGCACAGGCGGGCGAGCCCAAGAGCAGCGCTCCTCAAAGGCACAGCAAAGTTTGGGGCCGAACAGCCGTCTATGCCCAGCTCTACCTGCTCAACCCGTAGTTCACACATCTCGGCGAAGGCATGCAGGATTTCTTGTTGGATGGGATGCAGAGGGTTAATATAATCGGCTGTGGGCAGACCCAGCCAGTGCGCATAAGCTACCATGCCGGTGTGCTTGCCCGAACAGTTATGCTGGTTTGGGGAGGGTTGCTCTTTATGCTCGCGCATCGCTTCGGCGGTTGGCTCATGGTATGGGAAGTGTGCACCACACAACAAGTCCGACTCCAAAACCCCCGTCTTGGCCTGAATAGACTGCACCACGCGGACATGCTCCTCCGTCCCCGAATGGGAGGCGCAGATCAAAGCAACCTCCTGCGGCGTCAGGTTGAATGCGGCTTGCCCTCCATGCTGAATGAAAGGCAGCGCCTGAAACGGCTTGGCGGTCGAACGCAAGAAAGTGACTGCATCCGGGTCGCCGTACCACGCAACCAGATTGCCAGAAGCATCCACGACGGCTATGGCTCCGTCGTGGATGGATTCTACGGTATTTCCTCGCGTAAGCTCAAAAACAGGAAGATAGGAGGCGGGAGCCACGCTATTGCTCGCTATCTTCTAAACGAGGCTGTTCTAGCGAATTAGCTCCGCGATAACGGCGAGAATAGTAATGATAAAGGCCGTACCGCAACCGTTGAGCATATAATTCCTCTCGATCAGTCGGGTAAGAATAATTAGCAAGCAAAGCCGGGATCATTTCTTCCGTAGCTTCCGGTGGGGCATTGATTTTGGCGAAACGTTCCAAATCCGAGTGGACATTATTAAGCAGATGGTGTTGAACGCGAACTATTTCGCCTACCGCCAGGCCGCCTCGGCCGCTGATGATCAAATAATCACGATATTGAGCCACCAACAAATCCAGCAGCTCAATCCATATATCGAGATCAGCATGCGCGAGGAACGGAGGTTGATTAATCGTAATGGCATCCCCCACAAAGACCACTTTTTCGGCGGGGATGATGACCCAGATTGCGCCGGGCGTCGGCCCAGGACGGTGCTCCAGAGAGACTTCGGGCCCTCCCCAATGCAACGACATACTTTGGGTGAAAGTGATGTCCGGGGTGGTCCAACGCATCCCGATGGCGTCGTTATAGGTCTCCCAGGCCGCGCCGCTTTCAATGGCATGCCCCTTGAAAATCGTTGGGCGATTTCGAAAAACCTGGGCGGTTTTTTGATGGGCTAATATCGTGCAATCCATTGCCCGCGCTCCCAACGTACGGTCAGGATGCGCGTCCAGGTTAATCAGCAGGCGGTTGGCTCCACCGCGCTGGTTGAGCAGGGCTGAACGCCAGGAGCGCGCCTCTTCTGCCCGAAGGGGGGCGTCAATCATAATGACGCCATGCGAAAAGACTAACCCGCCCAGGGTAACACCCAGATAACTATCCTCGTAATAAATGCCGCGTTCGATTTGATGCATAAATCACTCAGTAAAGGTTTGGATAGAAAAACTAATTTTATGGCTCGTCAAGAGCTTGCAGCCGCTTTGGCCTTGCCTGCAACCGGTAACGTGAAGTTGAACCGGGCGCCACAACCGGGCTGGCTTTCAACCCAGATCCGGCCACCATGCCCGGTGACGGCCAGCCGGCAAAAGGCCAGGCCCAGCCCGAGGCCCCTGGGGCCTCCCTCAGGCGTCAGACGAGTGAACTTATCAAAGATGCGCTCCTGCTCTTGAGCCGGGATGCCGGGTCCGGTATCCTCGACCCAAAACTGCACATACTGGCCGTCTTTCCTGGCGCCTATATAGATTTTACCCCCAGGCGGGGCAAATTTAACCGCATTTTCTGCCAAATTCACCAAAACGCGCCGGATCATATCCGCGTCGGCAAACACCGTTGGAGTTTTAGCCGTTACGCTTGAAATAACCTGGATGCTTTTCGTGCGAGCCAGCGGTGAAACCGCGTCTATCGTATCAGTAGCCAGCCAAAGCGGAGCGGTGAGCTTGCGGTTCAACACTGGCTGCCCGGCCTCCAGGCGATTAATGTCGAGCAGAGAATCGGTCAGGCGTTGGATGCGTTCTGTAGACCGTACCGCAATGTTAAGCAAGGAATTTAGTGAAGAGCCTTGTGCAAGGTTAAGCTGAGAAGAAAGGACGTCCAGGCTTGAAACAATATTTGCCAGAGGCGAGCGGAGATCGTGATAGATCATCGAGGTCAGGTCTTCCCGCAATCGGTCCAGGTTGGTCCGTTCAGTAATATCGTGGAAGATCCATTGCAAATGAGAAACCCCGTCAATTTGCACATTGCGCGCGTACACCTGCACAGGGATTTCCGAGCCATCCCGAGTCACCAACGCAGACAGGTGGGAAATCGTCTCACCGGACATCAGGTTCTCAAATTTGGCCCCCAGCCTCTCCGAATCAGCGTGAAAATATTGTTGGATAGGCTGCGTACGCAAGACCTCACTATCCTGGCTTAGGGTAATTTCTGCCTGGCGGTTTACCTCAAGGATTTTGCCCTGCCAATCTGTGATCACGATGGGATCGATGATTTCTTCAAATAACTCGCGGTAGCGCTGGTGCGCGGCTTCCAGATGGTCAAAAAGTTGGGCGTGGCGGATAGCGGTACCCGCCAGGCTACAGATGCCATCCAGAACAAGCAAAGCATCCGTGTCAAAGGCCTGGTCCAGGGGGTTCAATAATTCCAGCACACCAATCACTAGTTCCTGCGAGCGGATCGGAGCGCAAGCCACTGCACTGGTCTTAAAGGCAAGCTGGCGGTCAATCTCCGGGTAAAAACGAGGGTCCTGGTAAGCGTCTGGCACGACTACCCCCTCTCCATGTTCGACTACCCACCCAGCCAGTCCCTGGCCGGCTGCCACATGCATGCCAAGCACGCTGTGATCGCTTTTATCAGTGGAAGCAAGGAATACCAGCTCATGGGATTGAGGGTTGATCAAGGCCAGAGAGGCAATCTCCACGCGCAGCGCCCGGCTGGTCTGTTCCAGGATAAGATCTAATACTTCTTCCAGCTTGAGCGATGCGGTGATCACTGCTGCGCTCTCTGCCACGGCCTTCAACACTCGCACCTGGCGCTGGCTCTCTGTGTACAAACGGGCATTGATGATGGCAATCCCAGCCTGGTCAGCGATGGCGCGCAGGAGCGAAAGATGGTCCTCAGTCAAAAAGCCTGGGGTTGGGTGAACCAGCGTCATTACACCCACCAGAGACTCCCGGGTCATAATCGGAACGCTCACCGCTGACTTTGGGCCGGTCTGGCCGATGGCGTCGTCGGGACGGCGCAGCCAGCGCGGGTCCTGGCTTGTGTCCGGCAGCAGGGCAGCCTGGCGGTTACGCGCCACCCAGCCAGCCAGGCCGTGTTCAAAGGTAAGGCGCAATTGCAAACGGGTCTGGTCAAAGATTTTACCGCCCATACTAAAGGCTGATTCAATGGGTTGGCCATTCTCGTCCAGGACGATAATGCTGCCGCTGCTCGCCCCGATATTATCTATGGAGAGAAATAGAACCCGATCCAAAACTGCAGGTAAATCCAGAGCTAAGGCTAATTCCCGGCTAATTTTGATTAATAACTCAAGCGAAGCACGGTCAGCATCAGACATATTTCAAGCCACTCCCCGTATTAAACAAAACGATCTTTTCCCCATGGTGCACCTGGTGGCCAGCAAGCAATTGCTCCAGGGCCGAGAGCGTCGCTGCTCCTTCCGGCGCGGCAAAAATCCCTTCAATGGACGCTAACTTGCGTTGAGAGGCCAGGATTTGCTCATCACTCACCGCCACAGCCATGCCGCCACTCTGTCGCAGGATGCGCAAGATCAAGCGGTCAGCGAAAGGCGCCGGGACCCGCAATCCAGCCGCCAGCGTGTGAGCGTTGTTCCAGGGTTCGGTGCGGGCGTTACCGGCCTGGAAAGCGCGCACCACCGGGGCGCAGCCCTCAGCCTGCACGCAAATCATTCGAGGTCGTTTTCCCCCAATCCACCCCAGGGTTTGCAATTCATCAAAGGCCTTCCACATCCCCACCAGGCCGGTACCCCCGCCCGTGGGATAAATAACCACCTCGGGTAGCTCCCAGTTAAAGGCCTCAGCCAGCTCCAACCCCATGGTTTTCTTCCCCTCCAGGCGATATGGCTCTTTAAACGTAGATACGTCAAACCAATCTTGCCCGCTGGTTTCGGCCAATGCCAGGCGCGCCGCATCGCTGATCAAGCCATCCACCAGGCGCAGGTCAGCCCCGGCAACGCGGACTTCTCGCTGGTTCACAAGCGGTGCGTCTTTGGGCATATAGACGCGAGCCTCGCAACCCGCCCGCCCGGCATAAGCAGCCAGGGCTCCACCGGCATTTCCCGCGGTGGGGATGACAAATTTTCTGACCCCCAACTCCACCGCCCGCCCCACCGCTACTGCCAGGCCACGCGCCTTGAAACTCCCGGTTGGGTTAAGCGATTCATCTTTGATATACAGCTTGGGCAGGCCCAGCTGCCCGGCCAACCGGGGTAGCGGTAGCAGCGGAGTATCCCCTTCCCCCAAGGTGAGACGAAACACAGGTTTGCGCACCGGCAATAGCTCAGCCCAACGCCACAGGCCGAGCGGCCGCGCCTCGACATCGGCAGGCAACAGCCTGTCACGCAGCGGAAGGAGATCATAACGCGCTAAAAGGGGGGACCAGCATTCCTGGCAAAAGGTCTGCAGCTGGTCTGCGTTAAACTGCTTGCCGCATTCCGGACATTCCAAATGGGCAATAGTACTTTGGTAGGGGGAATTCACTGGCCCGAGTATAGCACACAACCCTACCCGCTTGAGTTTACAAATCGGTAAATCCTGCTACGGAAGATCTAAAAGCAAGACCTCAGTTGCCAGGCGTGGATTCACGTTGGCTTCTAACAGGATCAGAGTATTCTCCAGGGCAGCCACGAATCCATGAGCCGCTTCCAGGCTTACGCGTGCCGCCAGGCCATCGATCTCCTCAACCCGATCCAGGTTAGCAACGGGCGCCGCCGAACCCGCCGATCTCAAGAGCACATCACGCCACAACGAAAGCCAGGCAAATAGCGCCTGTCGTAAGCCATCTTTATCCCTGGCAAGGGTATCCGCATAGGCAAAGCGCTCAACCCGGCTGGCGGAGAGCAAGTGAGAAAAGTCATCCAGCCAGGCCTGACGGCGATGTAAAAGGTCAGGGTCCTGGTGCATCCGCAGGGCATAACCCGGACGGCCGCCAGCTATATGCGCCAGCAACTGCGCCTGCTCGGGCGGCAGACCCCAGCGCGTCTGCAATCCCTGGATGACCTGATCAAGGGGGAGCGGGCGCAAGCGCAACACCTCACAGCGCGATACGATGGTTGGCAAGAGGCTCTCAGCGCTTTCAGCCGTCACCACCAGGATGACTTGAGCTGGAGGCTCCTCGAGGGTTTTCAATAACGCATTGGCTGCGCTGGCTTTGGCTTCCTCAAAATGCAAAAAGACCGCCACCCGGTAGCGAGCAGCATACGGTGCAAGTGAAAGACTATGCTGGAGCTCGCGGATCTGGTCCACTTTGAGCGTGCCGCCGCGCTGATCGGCCTGCACGACCGCCAGGTCGGGGTACTGCATGCGCTCAATCTGCTGGCAGGTGCTGCATGTCCGGCAGGGCTCGCCAGGCTGGGTCGGTTGAGGGCAATTCAGAGCCTGGGCCAGGCGTAGAGCCAGGGTCCGCCGCCCGACGCCCTGCGGGCCGGTGAAGAGGTAAGCATGCCGGAGCCTGTCCTGAACAATTTGTTCTTTTAACTGGCCGACCGCCCATTCATGTCCCAACAGGTCCCAATTCATGGGTTGATTTTAGCCCATCGAGCATAGAATGGCAACCCGAAATCCGAGTTGACACCTTATACTCAAAACGTTACAATCCTTCAAAATGGACTTTATCAAAGAGCTGAATTCCCAACAACAGCAGGCTGTCATGGCAGGCCTGGGGCCGGTGCTGGTGCTGGCCGGACCCGGCTCAGGTAAAACGCGTGTCCTGACCCAGCGCATCGCTTATTTGATCAGCACGATGGGGGTGCGCCCCTATCAAATCATGGCAGTCACCTTCACCAACAAGGCCGCCCACGAGATGGAGTACCGGGTGACCACGATGCTCGGCGATACGGCGCGAGGGCTGACCCTGGGCACTTTCCACGCCATCTGTGCGCGCATCTTACGCCGGGAGGCTGGCAACCTGCCCTTTGAATCAAATTTCGTGATCTTCGACACGGACGACCAGCTTAGCCTGGTCCGGCGTGCGATCGAAGACCTGAACCTGGACGAGAAACGCTATCGCGCCCTTGCTGCGCACGCCTCTATTTCCAACGCCAAGAATGAGCTCATCCTGCCCGACGCTTACCCCATCTCCAATTTCCGCGATGAGAAGCTGCGCAGTATTTACAAACGCTATCAAGAGCTGTTGCTTGCCAGCAACGCGGTTGACTTTGATGACCTGCTGCTGTGGACCGCCTACTTGCTGGAAGAAAATCCGGCCGTGCGAGAAAAATACGCCCGCCGTTATGAACACGTTCTGGTAGACGAGTTCCAGGATACCAACCTGGCCCAATATACCCTGCTCAAACACCTGGCGTCTTTCTACGGCAATATCTTCGCGGTTGGCGACACGGACCAGTCTATTTATCGCTGGCGAGGGGCCGATTACCGTAATGTGCTGCGCTTTGAGCAAGATTACCCGGATACTCAGGTAATCCTCCTTGAACAGAATTACCGCTCCACTCAGGCCATCCTTGATGTAGCCATGGCGGTGATCGACCACAACCCGTACCGTACCCCCAAGCGCCTGTTCACCGACCGCGGCCAGGGGCAGAAGACTACCCTGCACGAAACCTACGACGACCGGGTCGAGGCAGCCTTCGTGGTGGAGACCATTGCCAGTATGGTAGCGCGTAAGCAAGCTCAGCCCGGGGATTTCGCCGTGATGTACCGCACCAATGCCCAATCCCGTCTGCTGGAAGAGGCCTTCTTGCACGCTAACCTGCCATACAAACTGGTTGGAGCGCAACGGTTTTACGGCCGCAGAGAAATTAAGGATGTGATTGCTTACTTGCGCCTGGCTCATAATCCAAATGATGAGGTTAGCCTGACACGCGTAATCAATGTCCCGCCGCGCGGCATCGGAGATAAAACCATGATCGCCCTGCGCACTCGTGCCCAAAAAATGGATGTCTCCCTCGGACAGCTGGTCCTGGACCTGGGGAAAGGTCCAGAATCTGAGCACCGGGAAGCATTTGCCGGGCGTAGCGTGGCCACGCTGTCTGGCTTCGGCAGCCTGCTCGCCAACTGGCGCGCCGCGCAAGATGAGCTCAAGCCACTGGCATTAATGGACCGCATCCTGGAGGATGTCGATTACCATTCCTACATTGACGAAGGCACCGATGAAGGCCAGGAACGCTGGGAGAATGTGCTGGAGCTTCGCCGCCTGGCAGCTGAATATCAGGAACGTGACCTGGAAAGCTTTCTGGAGGACGTTTCTCTGGTTTCTGACCAGGATACCCTGGAGACCGGCGCCAATGTGCCCACGCTGCTCACCCTGCATGCCGCCAAAGGGCTTGAATTCCCCATCGTGATAATCGTAGGATTGAATGACGGTACTCTGCCGCACAGCCGTTCGTTCGATGACCCAGAAGCTATGATGGAAGAACGCCGCCTTTTCTACGTGGGGATTACCCGGGCTAAGAATCTGTTGTACCTGGTGCACGCTCAAAACCGCAGCGCATATGGTTACTCCGAGCCGGTTGAACCTTCACGCTTCTTGCACGATATCCCACCTGAGCTGGTACATAATACAGCTCCATCGATAGCACAGAAGCGCCCAACCCATAGCCTCCCTTCTCACCCTGAACGCTGGCAAATCCCCACTAAAAACGGCTCGTCAGCTACCGAGCAGCGCTACCGGGCGGGCATGCGCGTCCAGCACCCTGTTTGGGGCGAGGGTATGGTGCTTAACAGCCGCCTGCAGGATGACGACGAAGTCGTGGATATCTTCTTCGAAGAGCTGGGGCTGAAGAGGGTAGCGGCTTCTCTGGCAAAGCTCGAAATCAAGTCGTGAAGCGTTCAGGGGTTGACGAGGAATTTGCCCAACGTTCTACGCTTCCCCCTCCACGCTCACAAGAAACCGGCGTATAATCCTCTCGCCATGCCTATACTCGATCCCCACTCCATGGAATTTATCAGCCGTAGTGCGGAGCAAACCCGCCGGGCTGGTATGCGTCTGGGAGCGCTGCTGCAAGCCGGGGATGTGGTTTGCCTGGCGGGAGAACTGGGGTCAGGAAAGACCACCCTGGTGCAGGGCATTGCTGCAGGTTGGGGTTCTCTGGACACGGTTTCCAGCCCTACATTCGTGCTCGTGAATATGTACCGGCAGCCTGAAGGGAGGCGGCTATTCCACATGGACACCTATCGCCTGACTAGCGCGGCTGAAGCCGAAGACCTGGACCTGGATGGCATGCTAGAAACCGGTCCCCTGGTGATCGAGTGGGCGGACCGTATCCAAGAAATATTACCTGCTGAGCGCCTGTGGGTAGCGTTGCGTTGGGTGGACGACAGCCAGCGCGATCTATTGATCTCAGCGCGCGGTCGGCGATATCAAGCATTGTTACTGGAATTTCGCAGGCAGGTTTTTGGAGTGCCATAATGATCCTGGCTCTGGATACCTCAACCCACACAATGGGCCTGGCACTCTTCGATGGGGTGCAAGTACTGAGTGAGGTGGTTTGGGTTACCCGCAACCACCACACTGTGGAATTAGCGCCGGCAGTAGCGGAGACACTGGCCAAAGCTGGGGTCAAAGTGCCCGAATTAGGCGCTATTATAGTGGCGACTGGCCCCGGCTCATTTACCGGCTTGCGTATTGGCCTGGCATTGGCGAAAGGGATGGCGTTAATGCACCAGATACCATTGGTCGGCGTTCCCACTTTGGATATATTAGCCGCGGCCCAACCGCTGCGTGTCGAACCGCTGGCAACCATATTGCGGGCCGGCCGGGGAAGGCTGGCGGTGGGCTGGTATGAAGTAAAAGATGCAGCCTGGCAACTGATTGGGAATATCGAAGTGTGTACTCCCCAAGAGCTGGCGCACCGTATCCAGTCACCGACCGTGGTGTGTGGGGAATTAACCGATGGAGAGCGCCGCTTGCTGGGACGCAAGCGAAAAAACGTAATCCTGGCTTCCCCGGCGCAATCGTTGCGTCGCCCCTCATTCCTGGCTGAATTAGGATGGCAGCGCTGGCAGTCTGGAATCACCGACGACCCTACTACCCTGGCGCCTTTTTATCTCCATTATAACGAGCCTATCCAGGCATGACCTCGTTGTCGACCAACAGCACAGTGCTCCTCCGGCCAATGCAGCCGTCCGATATTGAGCAGGTGCATCTCATTGACCAGCTTTCTTTCAGCTTGCCCTGGCCTGCCAGCGCCTTTTCTTACGAATTGAATGAAAACCCGCTTTCCATGCTCTGGGTGGCCGAAGTCAGCCCACCTGGAGAGAAAAGCCGGACGGTGGGCATGATCGTGGTATGGCTGATTGTCGATGAAGTCCATATTGCTACGATCGCGGTCCATCCTGACTATCGCAATCAGGGAATTGGCCAGATGATCCTGGTGACTGCCTTGCGCGAAATTATCCAAAAGGGTTATCGACTTGCCACTCTGGAGGTACGCATAAACAATACAGCCGCTCAAAAGCTCTACCGCCGGTTCCAATTTGAGGTAGTCGGCAGCCGTCCGCGCTATTACCGTGACAATAACGAAGATGCATTGATCATGACGGTGCGCGGATTGGGAGAAACATACCTGAATTGGCTCGAAAGCGGCGCGTGGAAAAGTCAAAATCAAACTAAGGAGGTACAAGATGAAGCCTGATGAAGAGTTGAAGCAAGTTGCACAAGAAGTTTCTGTTTGTACCCGCTGCAACCTGCATTTTTCTCGCAAAATTGCTGTCCCAGGCGAAGGTCCGGCAAATGCAGAAATTATGTTCATTGGCGAAGGCCCTGGTTTCTATGAAAATGAACAGGGGCGGCCCTTCGTGGGCGCCGCCGGTAAATTCCTGGATGAGTTGCTGGAGAAAATCGGCATGAAACGCTCCGACGTTTTTATTACAAACGTGGTGAAGTGCCGCCCTCCAGGCAACCGCGACCCGGAGACAGGCGAAATCGAAGCATGCAACGCCTACTTAGAACGCCAGATACAGGCGATCAACCCCAAGGTGATCGTTACCCTGGGGCGGTTTTCGATGGGGCGATTCTTGCCAAACGCGAAAATCAGCGACGTACACGGCCAGGCGATGAACGTTAAAGGCCGCCTGATCGTCGCAATGTACCACCCTGCGGCAGCTCTGCACCAGCAATCTTTAAAACCTACACTTGAGAAAGACTTTTCTCGCTTGCCAGAGCTGATCGCTAAAGCCACTCAAATGCCCGAACAAAAAGAACAGGCTCCCGAAACAAATGAAGGAAATAAGAACGCCAAGCAGTTGAGCCTTTTTTAACAAGGAAAAATAGATGAAGCAAAACCTAATTACTCGCTTAAAAAATAAGGAGGCGCGTGTCGCCGTGCTGGGCCTGGGTTATGTTGGTTTACCTCTGGCAGTAGTCTTTGCGGAAGCAGGCTTCACCGTCACCGGGATTGACCCTGACCAGAGCAAAGTAGATACAATTTGCCGCGGTAAGAGCTACATCCAGGATGTACCGGCCGAACATATTGCCCGCCTGCTAGCCTCTGGCAAGCTGAGCGCCACAACCGATTTCGCTGTATTAGGCCAGGCAGATGCCGTCAGCATCTGCGTGCCCACTCCCTTGCGCAAGACCGGCGACCCAGATCTATCCTTTATTGTCGACGCCACTGACGAACTGGCTAAATATATGCACCCTGGCATGGTGGTCGTCCTTGAATCCACCACCTATCCCGGCACCACCCGCGAGATTTTGCTGCCCAAGTTGGGCAATGAAAAAGGCTTGAATGTTGGCGAGAACTTTTTCCTGGCTTTTTCACCCGAGCGGGTTGACCCTGGTCGTCAGGATTGGACCACTCTTAATACCCCTAAAGTAGTCGGTGGGATCACCCAGGCATGCTCAGAGGTAGCCGCCGCCTGGTACGCGGGCGCCATCCAAACCGTGGTGCCTGTTTCGTCTGCCGAGGTAGCCGAGATGGCCAAGCTGTTAGAGAACACCTTCCGCATGATCAACATCGGACTGGTCAACGAGATGGCCCTGATGTGCGACCGGCTGGGCGTGGATGTCTGGGAAGTGATCGAGGCTGCCGCCACCAAACCCTTCGGCTTTATGAAGTTCACCCCGGGCCCTGGCCTGGGCGGGCACTGCATCCCGATTGACCCGCTTTACCTGTCCTGGAAGCTGCGCGCTCTGAACTACACGGCGCGCTTTATTGAGCTGGCTTCCGAGATTAATACCGGCATGCCGCGCTACGTAGTCGGCAAAGTGCAGGATGCTCTCAACGACCAGGGCAAGGCGCTCAAGGGCAGCCAGGTGCTGGTATTGGGCGCCGCTTACAAGCCCGACATCGAAGACTTACGCGAGTCGCCGGCGCTGGATGTGATTGGCTTGTTGGAACAGAAAGGGGCGAAAGTCGCCTACCACGATCCGTATGTGCCTCGCATCCATTTTGATAGCGGCGAGGGTCTGTCTGCTGAGATGTTCAGTGTTCCAAACCTGATGGAAGCCGTAAAGTCCGCCGATTGTGTTGTGATCGTGACTAATCATAGCTTATACGATTATGACGCCATCCTCGATACCGCCCGGCTGGTCGTAGACACGCGAAATGCCCTCGGCTCCAAAGGGCGCGAGAACCCGAAAGTCACCAGGTTGTAATGATTCCGTTTAATGACCTAAAGCCGATACACCTCCTGCTGGCCAAAGAACTGGAGGAAGCCATCCGGCGTGTCATCGAGCGGGGATGGTTTATTCTTGGCCCAGAGGTGGAGGCTTTTGAGGCGGCCTTTGCTGCCTATCATGGAGTGGCCAATGCGGTAGGTGTCGCGAATGGTACAGACGCCATCGAGCTGGCTCTGCGGGCGGCGGGCATCGGTCCCGGAGACCAAGTTATTACCGTTGCGCATACAGCGGTCGCCACTGTCTGCGCTGTAGAGCAAGTCGGCGCCACGCCCGTCCTGGTGGATATTGACCCTAGAACCTACACAATGGACCCAGTGGCGGCTGAAACTGCCATTACACCCCACACCACAGCGCTGCTCCCCGTCCATTTGTATGGGCAACCTGCCGATATGACTGCATTGTGCGATCTGGCTGAGCGCCATCACCTGCTACTGATCGAAGATTGTGCCCAGGCTCATGGGGCTCGCCAAGCCGGGCGCCTGGTTGGCACGTTCGGCCACCTGGCAGCTTTTAGTTTTTACCCTACCAAGAACCTGGGCGCATGTGGCGACGGCGGCGCAGTGCTGACTGATGACACACTATTCGCAGACCGCTTACGCCGCCTGCGCAACTATGGGCAGACTACGCGCTATACCCACACCGAGCGCGGCACTAACAGTCGCCTGGATGAATTGCAAGCCGCCGTCCTGGCTGTCAAACTAAGCTACCTCGACGAACACAATGAAATCCGTCGCCAACTGGCAAATCATTACACGCAGCTTTTAAACCATACGATCCAACCCTGGGTGCGTGAGCAGAATGACCATGTCTACCACTTGTATGTGATCCGCCACCCCAGACGCGATAACCTGATGGCAACGCTAAAGAGGCGTGGAATCGGCACTCTGATCCATTACCCTATCCCTGTTCACATGCAAGAGGCTTACACTGATCTGGGCTACAAACCAGGCAGTTTGCCAGTTACTGAACGGACTGCCCGAGAAGTGCTTTCTCTGCCGCTGTACGTCGGGCTGACGCCGGAGGGTGTCGAGCAAGTAGCGCAGGCGATTACGGATTTTGAGAAAGAGGCGCCTGATGGCTAAACTACCTGGTCAAGAGGCTTTCAAAGACGCGTGTGTCCTGATCACAGGTGGAATGGGTTTCATCGGAAGCAACCTGGCAATTGCCCTCGTAGGCCTAGGCGCCGAGGTGACCATCATCGATGCAATGATCCCCGGTTATGGCGGCAACTTGTTCAACATCGAGCCTGTCCGTGAACATGTCACGGTCAATTTCTGCGATATCCGCGATAAGAACGTAATGGAATACATGGTTACCGGCAAGGATTTTATTTTCCACCTTGCCGGGCAGGTTGATCACATCTTAAGCCTGACCGATCCCTACCCGGACATCGATATGAACATCAAGGGTACTGCAGTGATCATGGAAGCCTGCAAGCGGAAGAATCCTGCAGTTCGCCTGATTTATACTGGAACGCGCGGGCAATACGGGCCAGCGATTTCCCTGCCGGTGAATGAAGAAGCTCCCACCCACCCGCGCGGCATATACGAAATCTCAAATCTGGCGGCAGAAAAAATCATCCTCGTTTATCATGAGGTGCATGGCATCCGTTCGATCCTTTTGCGGCTCACCAACATCTATGGACCTAGAGCCCAGATGCTTCACTCGCGGTATGGCGTGGTAAACTGGTTTGTACGACTAGCTCTCGACAACGAAACAATTAAAGTGTTCGGGGATGGCCAAATCAAACGCGACTTTCTCTATATTGACGATTGCGTCCAAGCCATGCTTGAGTGCGCAGCAACCGAGCGCGCATATGGAGAGGTGTTGAACGTTGGCATCGACAGGCCTACGAACTTCACTGAGCTGGCCGAGGCTGTGGTGCAGGTGTGCGGCTACGGCAGATGGGAGTTCGCGCCATTTTCGCCGGAACGATTAGCTCAGGAGCCAGGCGATTTTTACTCGGATATCAGTAAAATTCGGCGTCTGGTCGGCTGGGAACCGCGCACAAGCCTTTTAGATGGACTGACGCAAACTATCACCTTTTACCGCCAGCACAAACAACAATATTGGTAATCTGTATGTCCGGCTCAATTCCGAAAACAGCCCATCTCGGCCAGAATGTTGTCCTGCAAGACGATACGATACTCGGTGAAAACGTCACCATCGGTAATAATGTCTCGTTCTATCCCGCGGTAATCGTTGGTGAGGGCTGTCAAATCCTCGATGGGGCCGTATTGGGTCGGCCTCCAATTTCCGCTGGCAACACCAACCGGCCGATTGATGGGCGCTTCCGCACCCTCTCTATCGGCCGAGATAGCGTGATTGGCGCGAATACTGTGCTCTACACGGGCATCACTATCGGCCCGCAGGTTCTGATCGGTGACCTGGCGACTCTTCGAGAGGATTGCACATTGGCACAGCAAGTTGTGATCGGGCGCGGAGTATTGGTAATGTACCACACTACGATAAGCGACCGGAGTCGCGTCATCGATGGAGCCATCCTGACCGGCGAAATGATCATTGAGAGCGATGTCTTCATCGGACCCGGCGTAAATAGCATCAATGACGATGACGTGTACTTGCAGCGTTTTGGACTCTCATCCTTTGAAGTGCACGGACCCATCATACGGCGGTTTGCTCTGGTGGGGACAGGCGCCAATCTTGCGGCTGGGATCGAGATTGGAATGGGAGCTATAGTCGCACCTCATGCGATGGTGACGCACGATGTTCCAGCCTGGACGGTGGTCGCAGGGGTGCCAGCCCGGATAGTCCGAAGCGTGGACGGAAGCGTGCGCGCTCAGGTCCTTGCACATTTCGGTATGAAGGAAGAAAATCCGTGAGTTTTATCTCGATTGTCGTACCAGTATTTAACAACGAACCAAGCCTGCCCGACCTGCTGGCGAAATTCCAGGCGCTCGCCTCCCAAAACACAAAAGACCAATTCGAATATGTCTTTGTCGACGATGGATCTTTGGATAATTCGTTTGCGATGATGGTAAGCCAGGCTCAGCAAGAACCACGCATGCGGATCATCAAGCTATCGCGAAATTTTGGTTCCAACGCCGCACTTCTCTCAGGGTTGAGCCAGGCCAGAGGCGACGTGATTGCTGCCATCGCAGCCGACCTGCAGGATCCTCCAGAATTGATACACGATATGCTCAACTATTGGCGGCAGGGGCTGAAGGTGGTGCTGGCAGCCAGGGAGGAGCGCGATGATGGCTTCGCGACCAACCTGATGTCCGATACTTTCTATAGCCTGTTCCGGCGGTTTGCTATCAAGAGCATGCCCCTGCGCGGGTTTGATTTCTTTCTCATAGACCGCCAGGTCTGCAATATCATCAACGGTATCCAAGAAAACAACACCTACTTAATGGGTCTGATCCTATGGCTGGGCTTTAAGCCGCAAGTAGTTTATTATCGCCGTCGTAAGCGAGAAGAGCGATACGGTCGCTCGATGTGGACTTTTACTAAGAAGCTGAAGTATTTTATAGATTCTTTTGTTTCTTTCTCGTATATGCCGGTGCGCGCCTCATCGATCATCGGCATCTGTCTAAGCGTGCTCGGATTACTGTATGCCATACTGGTCATCGCCTTACGGCTGCTTTTCGCCATTCCGGCCGAGGGTTGGGCATCGCTGATGGTGGTTTTATTGATCGTATCAGGCGCACAAATGCTGATGATCGGCACATTGGGTGAATATTTGTGGCGTAACCTGGATGAAACCCGTCGCCGCCCGCGTTTCATCATCGAGCGCGTGGTTGAGACTCCCCAAGATAAAGAAGCACTGAAGAGCGATTATGCTCGTGATGAAACTTTTTCGTGAGCATACACCTGGTGAGCTGGTGATCCTGGCTTTGGAGCAGTGGGTGCAGCCTTTCATTGCCTGGATACCCGGCCTGACAGGGTTCGTACTGCGCACAATCTTCTTTAAGCTGATCTTTCGAAGGTTAACAGGCATGTCTTATATCGCGCCCGGGGTAACGATGCAGCGGAGTTACGGTATCGCCGCAGGCGCCCGATTGGCGGTCAACCGCGGCACATTGATTGACGGCAAAGGCCAGGTTGAGATTGGCGATAACGTTTTGATTGGGCCGTATGTGATTATCGCTTCGGCTCAACATTCGTATGACAGGTCAGACCTGCCTATCATCATGCAGCCCGAGAAGCGCGCCAAAGTGGTGATCGGTAGCGATGTTTGGATCGGCGCGCATGCCGTCGTGCTGCCTGGTGTGCATATTGGCGACCGAGCCATCATCGGCGCGGGGGCGGTCGTCACTCAAGATGTAGAAGCGCATAGCATTGTCGCCGGAGTGCCAGCCCGGAAGATCAAAAACATCCCATGAGCCGTATCTATGACTTGCTGGAACACCCCCGGCTCTATCGCCTCATTACCAACCTCCTGGCACCAGGCTCGGACAGCGCCTTTTCTGAGCGGATTGATTCTCTCATCCGGCAGCTCCCATCCGCTGAGGAGATCCTGGACGTTGGTTGCGGCCCATCATCCTGGCTATGGAGAGCCGGCCTCCACCCAATTGGGCTGGATTACTCGCCCGTCTATTCACTGGCATTCCACCGTGCTGGAGAGCCCGCTGCGACGGCCTCGGCTGATGCACTGCCCTTCCCAGGTGAAAGTTTTGAAGGCGTGTGGAGCATCGGGATGCTGCACCACCTGCCGCCAGCTATGGCCCAGCAAGCTGTTCAGGAAATGATGCGCGTCTGCCGGCCAGGCGGTTATATCGCTATCTTCGACGCAGTCTTACCCGAGCCAGCCTGGAAACGACCGCTCGCTTATGCGCTGCGCCGTGTCGATCGCGGCCAGTACGTGCGAGCACAATCCAGCATCGAGCAACTACTCCCCGGTCGACAGCGGTGGGCCACCGGGCGCCACACCTACAGCTCGACAGGCCTGGAGATCCTGGTCTGCGTGCTCATCAAAGAAGATGCAAACCGTGCAAGCTGACTCAACCTTTCGTCACGCCTTGGATAACCTGCGAGCCTTTCTTAATCGCCCGGCCCCTGCTCGGGTAGGCGCATTCATCCGGAGATGGGGGGGCCGCATCATTTTTTGTCTGGGCTTGCTCATATACCTGGTTGTGCAACTCCGACTGGTGCTCATCCCTATCTCTAATCGCAGCGTGCCGGTGGAGACGGATGATGCTTATACCTATATCATCAAAGCCTCGGAAATGGAGAGTTGTTTCCTACAGGACTGCCCCGCGCTCGTGGACTTGCGCAACCAACTCACCACGCCTACGTCGCACGTGGACACCATATGGCTGCGCTACCGGGAATACAGTCGGGCGTTTGTCGTTTACCATCCGCTCCACTCGTTGTTGCTGGTGAGCCTGGACAAGATCGGCCTGACATGGGAGGCAGCATATAATGTAATCACGGTAGGCGGCGTTATTTTCATTGGCCTGGCTATCGAATATTTGCTCTACGTTTTGTGGGGACCTGTAGTGGCAGGAATAGCCCTGGTAGGGCTGTCTATTAACCTGTTCCCTGGCCAGGGGCTGCACTACATCGTACCCAGCAACCTGTCGCTTGGAATCGCCATCGTTACCTGGGCTGCCATTATTCACAAAAAGGACGGGGCGCGCTGGATCATGGTGGCAGGCATCCTGGCGATGATCACAATGCACACTACCGGACGGCTGTATGCCCTGATCGCACTGGCCTTATTCTGGATCCTGACGGGCTGGCGCCGGCCCTGGCGCATGCCCAGGCAATCCTTGATTGCCGCCGGGCTCGGCCTATTTATGGTAGCTCTCTCTTTTGGGTTGCCCCTGATCATCTCGCGGCCAGACCTGCTTGTCCGGCCCGACCCAATCCCGCCTGACTGGCAACCGCGCCAGGGTCTGTTAAACAACATCACCACGGCGATCGCGATGGTGATGAACTGGTGCGCTTCTTTAGGCGGCTTGTGGGTCGCCGGCTTGCTGGTATTGGCAGGGTTCTATTTTACGCCCCGTCCCCGGCTAAAACCCGTCCTGGTCCTCTTCACCCTTCTGGGAGCAATTACCATTGCTACGCTTTTCTACGTGCTGCCCCGCTACCCTGCAGAGGCATTCGGCAGGATCTGGGTCGTATTGGCCATATTAATGATGGGCCTGATAGCCCAGGCTTTCACGGGCTGGGTTTCTGCGCTATCAGGATGGCTGATGGCAGTTATTCAACAAGGGATGCCAGCTCTTTTCCGGCCGAAGTGGGTTTTGTCTATCCAGGGCTGGACGCTGGTTGGTTTGGTCGTTTTGGGGGCAGCTTTCTTGCGCGCCGCGTTCGTCGATATACCTTCTGGCACCCAAATCGTCTCGCTCACAACCGAAATTATGACCGAAAAACAAAACAACTCTCTGGATCCGGCTCAACCGGCGTTGTTGCTATCCAGGGGTTGCGGCAGAGTGCTGTACATGGACGAGGTGCCCATGCATTTCTATTTTACGCGTGGAGCGCTGGCGTGCGGGGCGGTCTATTACCCCACAGTGGAAAAAACGGCCGACCGAAAGCTCTGGTTGAGCGATAAGAAGGATATTCGTTATCTCGTCGCCTGGAACCCAACTGTCGCCAGCGGGAGCCTCACGGGCGGGAGCAACCTGGCGTTAGCGCCTGGTGACCAGCTTGCGATTTACGGCCTGGCCGCCCGACCATTGGATTCCCTCTCGATCTACATTGAAAACCCTGGTCCAGGTGTGACTCTGACCGCGAAAGCGACTGGCCCATCCACACCAGACGCGACGGAAATCCGGTGGCAGGTGCCAGCCCATTCATCCACCTGGCTCCAGATCGCTGATCAAAGTACATTTCCAGTCACTGATTTAACATTGACCATGCCAGCCGCCTCTGCTCCAATCCGCATAAATGGATTGAGGCTGGACGCCGATAGCAAGCTGAATTGGCCCTGGGATAAGGGAGTCAGCCTCGTTTATAAACCTGCCGACCCATCGGCAATACCGACAACGATCGCTTTTGATTCGAGGGCCCTGGTTCCTCCGCTCCTCGGTGGCCCTCTTCATATTCTGGCAGACAATGGAGATACCGTCCTGGCGGAGCTCGGCAATTGATTTACTCGCATTCTCACTCACTAGGGAACATTTGAGGTAGCAATGTCTAATTACCTGGTTACCGGCGTGGCCGGTTTCATCGCCTCACGCCTCGCCGAAATGCTGCTGGATGCCGGCCATAGCGTAACCGGCCTGGACAATTTGAACGACGCTTATGACGTGCGGGTGAAGGAGTATCGCCTGAAGCGCCTTTTGAACCGCCAGGGGTTTTCTTTTTACCGGCTGGATATTGCCGATCGTGAAACAATCGATCGACAACCTGAAATTAACCATCAGCAATTTGACGCCGTTTTCAACCTGGCTGCGCGCGCCGGGGTGCGCCAATCACTAATGAATCCGTGGGTGTACGTCGATACGAACATGACCGGCACACTCAACCTGTTAGAGTTGTGCCGGCAGCGCAATATTCCCAAGTTCATTCTTGCTTCCACATCCAGCATCTATGGCGCAGACGCCCCCTTGCCCACTCCTGAGACTGCCAATAGCGACCGCCCCTTACAACCCTACGCTGCCAGCAAAAAGGGCGCTGAAGCTCTGTGTCACGCTTATCATTTCATTTATGGTATCGATGTGACGGTCTTCCGCTATTTCACCGTCTATGGCCCGGCCGGTCGCCCAGATATGAGTATGTTTCGTTTTGTACAATGGATCAGTGAAGGTCTCCCGTTGAAGCTGAACGGCGACGGCGAACAGTCGCGCGGCTTTACCTATTTAGATGATATCGCCCGCGGCACCATCCTGGGCCTGAAGCCCCTGGGCTATGAGATCATTAACCTGGGTGGTCACGAAACGATTACGATGAACAACTTAATTGGCCTGATAGAAGAACTGGTTGGCAAGAACGCCCGGGTTGAGCACTACCCGGCCAACACGGCCGACATGTTTGCGAATTGGGCGAACATCGAGAAAGCCAAAAAGCTGTTGAATTGGACGCCCCAGGTCTCTCTGGCTGAGGGTATTTCGAACCTGATAAAATGGTACAATGCTGAACGCGCCTGGGCCAGCCAGGTGGTAACGGAATAATAATATAGGAATATCGAGTTTTGTTCGGATCGGCCGGACCGGTGCGATCAGAATTACCACCGCTTTTTAAACCATGATGGAATCAGGTTACATCAGGTTGCGCGGACTTTTTTACCGCCTCTTTCAAAATGAATTAATCCGCCGCCTGGTAAAAAATTCCGCTTATCTATTCAGCGCCACCGGCATTTCGGCGGCGCTCAGCTTGCTCCAAAGCATCCTGGCCGCGCGCATGTTGGGGGTGGCTGGTTTCGGCATCCTGGGGATCATCACGATGTTCACCAGCGTCATCAATAAATTTGCCTCCTTCCGGATGAGCGAGCTGGTTATTAAATATGTAGGCCAGTACAGTGAAACCGACGATAAGATCAAAGCCGCGGCAGTATTTAAAGCCTCAGCCCTGACTGAAATGTCAGCTTCGATCGTTGCATATAGTTTGATCTGGCTGCTGGCCCCCCTGGGAGCCCGTTATTTTGCCAAAGACGCCAGCCTGGCTACCTGGTTCACCCTGTACGGCCTGATTGTGCTGGCAAACCTGATCTCCGAAAGTTCTACCGGTTTGCTGCAAATATTCGACCGTTTCCGCCAGATCGCGGCCATGAATATAGTCCAAAATGCCATTACCCTGCTGTTGACTATTCTAGCCTTTATAACCAAGGGCGGTATGCGGGAAATATTGCTGGCCTACTTGTTGGGCAAGTCTATCAGCGCTCTTGGAATCACCTATTTCGCCCTGGCAGAAGCTACTCACCACTGGGGGAAGGGGTGGTGGCGATCCCCACTCCGGGTGCTCAGCGCCAAGGCGCGCGAGCTTACCCATTTTGCCATCAGCACCAATATCAGCGCTTCCCTAAGTATAATTAATAAAGATAGCGAGTTGCTTTGGGTTTCTTTATTCCGCTCCCCAGTTGAGGCGGGTTATTATAAGCTGGCGCTCAGCCTGGTCAACCTGGTTCAAATGCCAGTCAGCCCGCTGCCCCAGACCACGTATCCTGAACTTTCGCGCGAGGTGGCCCGCAAGAGCTGGGGGAACTTTCGCTATATCTTACGCCAGGGATCTATAATGGCTGGCAGTTACACCCTGGTCATGACCATTGTACTGTTCTTGCTGGGACAGTGGCTGATCAGCTTCCTGTTTAAACCGGAATTCCTGCCCGCTTACCCGGCGCTGATGATCCTGCTTGCCGGCTTCCTGGTCGCAAATACTTTTTACTGGAACCGCATCGCCTTGCTGGCTTTGGGTAAACCTGACTTTTCTACGATGATCAATCTGGTGCTGGCAATTATCAAAGTGATCGGGATCATTCTCCTGGTGCCTCAATATGGATACCTGGCAAATGCCGCGCTACTGGCAGGCTCCTACACGATTGGTGTGAGTCTTTCGGTCTGGAGAGTCTACACTCTGTTGCCCCCGGGAAAGCCAACTCCGGCGACTGAGGTCGCCAGTCATACGACCAGATGATTTCCGCTGGGCTGAAACAAGATTTCGAGCGATGAAAGTAGCTTACGTCCTCCCTTCTTTAAAAAGTCCATCTGGCTGGCGCACACATGCCTGCGCTTTCATGCAGGCGATCTGTCATTCCATCGAGCCTGTATTGTTTGTCTCTTCATCCGACCAGGAAGCCGCCCGGACACTTTTCCCTGGAATACCGGTCTTTTCGCTGCCTGTGACGCAACAGGCCTCGCTTTCCAGCCTGAATGGACTGCAACGG
>Ga0209048_10001061_pt1 | contig 28794 bp, 30 predicted proteins | sample FrelakmetCRP12CR_FD_187146 | JGI IMG/M metagenome (GOLD analysis project Ga0209048, IMG submission 187146) | Freshwater lake sediment microbial communities from the University of Notre Dame, USA, for methane emissions studies - CRP12 CR (SPAdes)... | ecosystem: Environmental > Aquatic >... | reverse complement strand
TCAGACACTTTAACTATGTGTACCTGCGCTGACACAAACACCCGCCAGCGCTGGGAATCACGAGAGCCCTGTACATAGTTTCAAACTGTGCATAGGGGTTGGGTGCGGCTATAGCCTGAAGTTCGGAGCGGTCATTCGGGCCAGTTTCTTGCCTACGGCCGCTTATCACATTCGTTGCGGCCGTTGGTGACCCAGAACGCCAAAGGCCGCAGTGGCCGACCAACTGCCTGATGCCCAAAAATGCGGAACGTCTCCTCTGGTAGATATTAGCGGACGTCCATGCACATCATGGCGTCAGTGCAAACAGGTGGACGGCGTTGCCCCAGGCAATCCGCCGTGCTACGCCCGGCGGCAACTGCTCGAGCCACGGCCGGTAGCCACCCATGATCTGCCCGTAGCGATCCCAGCGCTCGTCGATCCATGTGTCGGAACCGAGCAGGAAGCGCTCCGGGTAGCGCTCGAACAGTTGGCGCCACTCGGCGGAAATCTTTCCGGCGCCGTCGCTGATTCCGCTGCGATAGGAGAGTTCGGCAACCAGGCCGGGGTAGGTGCGGAGCATGCGTTCGACTTCGGTCGCCGGCAATGAAAAACCGGTATGCGCCCAGATGATGCGGGCTTCCGGGTAAAGCGAAAAGAGGATTTCCAGCGCCGCGACATCGCTGTGGGCATGCAGCATCAGCTTGCGTTCGCGGGCAAAGCGGACCATCTGCGCGACGATCGGGCTGCGCGCTTCCTCGCCATGCAGATGGAACTCGCCGATTCCAACGAAATAGCCGTGGCGCTGGTATTCCTCTTCGATCAGCGGCATCGTCTGCGGGTCGTTGAACCAGCTCTGCACATCGGCGCGCACCCGGTATGGGCGCAGGAAGGGCACGACCTGCAGCTTGTCCGAGCGGGCGGCGTAGAGGGCGTGAGTCCCGGCGTTGGGCCGGCTGTTGGCCAGGATGCCGCGCACACCGGCTGCCTCGAAAAGCCGGAGCGCCTCGCCGGTGGTGACTCGCGGCGTCGGTTCCCAGTTGTAATGGAGATGGGCATCGAAGAGCGGCATTGGCTCGGCGGCGTCGACCCTGACGCCGAGGCCGAAACAGAGGAGCAGGGCAAGAATCTTGTGTTTCATGGCGGAGCCTCAACGAGTTCTTTGCGTTGCGACAGGGTATGCCGGTGTTCGTTCCTCTGCCACGGGGTGCCGAAACTACGCCGCCCCCACTTTGCGTTTTGAATTTGTCTTCTTTTATGGGGTCGACCGCAGCAACCCGTTTTTGGCGGTTTTGCCTGCCGCTTCGCTTACATCAGGATCGCGAACAGGCTGCTGTAATCGTCCTTCCAGGGGCGGAAGTTCTTGGTATCGGCAATTGGCTGCGCATCCTGCAGGGAGGGATGCCGGAAAAATGCCGGATTGCCGCTGATCAGCGCCCAGCGCGAACGGAACACGCCGCGTTCCTGCGCGCCCTCGAAGTCGACGACGCGCACTTCCTTGCCGAAGTGATCGGCGGCGGTCCCGATTACCGGGCGCAGGTCGAGGAAACGGTTGGTGATATGTACTGCCAGCACGCCGTCCGGCTTCAGGTGCCGGAAATAGAGCGCGAAAGCCTCGCGCGTCAGCAGATGGACCGGTACCGAATCCCCGGAAAAGGCATCGACGACGAGAACATCGAATTGCTGCGGTGTTTCGTTTTCCATCTGGAGCCGAGCGTCGCCGAGGATCATCTCGGTCTGCGCCGTGGTTTGCGACAGGAAACTGAAGTGTTCGCGGGCGACGTCGATGACCAGCGGATCGATCTCGTAGAGCCGATAGTAGTCACCCTGTCGCCCATAGCTGACCAGCGTGCCGACCCCGAGTCCGACCACGCCGACCCGCAACGGGCCGCTGCCGGCCTTGATCTGTAGCACGCGGCCGGCGCCGCCTTCCGGGCTGTAGTAGGTGGTTGGCTGCAGGGTCTTGTCCGGCGCCAGGAGTTGCCGGCCATGGATGATCTGACCGTGCAGCATGGTCCGGTAACCCTTCTCGGTATTGGCGAAAACCTTCAGCGTGCCGTAGAAGTTGCGCAGGCTGGCTTCGGCGCCACCGCTTTCCTCCTGATGGTCGACGATGCGAATCCACGACAGCGCGACGAGAAAGGCCAGCGTCCCGCCGATGGCGGCCATGCGCCAGGCCGGGCGCGCGAAGCGAGTGTCGGGGATGACCGCGATGGCGGTAACCAGCCCGGTGAGGATGATGCCGATCGACAACTCGTAGTTGCTGGTGAAGAAGTAGGGCGCGATGACGCCGACGAAGAAACCGCCAAACGCGCCGCCGACCGCCAGCATCAGGTAATAGCTGGTCAGGTGGCCGGGGTGGGGCTGGCGGCGCGCCAGTTCGCCATGGCAGACCATGCAGGCGATGAAGAAGGCGCTCAGGTTGATCGTCATCGAGACGTGGATCGGCAGCGCGGACATGCCCAACGTCGGCAACCAGGCCAGTGCGGCGAGCCCGAGCGCCAGCAGCGGCAGGAACACGCGGCGCCGGTACCAGCCGTGGCGCTCGAAGCAAAGAATGAAGGAGAGCAGATAGAGTGCCAGCGGGGCGACCCAGAGCAGCGGAATCGGCGCGATGTTCTCGCTCAGGAAACTGGTGTCCGCCACCATCAAAATCGACGGACAGGCAGCCAGCGCCGCCCACAGCAGCATCTGCCACGGCTGCAGGGGCTGGAGGTGGCGCTCATGCTGCAGCACGATGGGTTTGCTGGTCCGCCCGCGCCAGGCCAGCACGCCGCAAGCGACGGCGAAACAGGCGAACAGGATCGACCAGGCATTCGACTGCCAGCGCGTCGGCAGCATTGGCTCGACGGCCAGCGGATAGGCGATCAGCGCCAGCATCGAACCGAAATTGGACAGCGCGAACAGGCGGTAGGGTACTTGGCCGGAGCGCTCGCGGGCGAACCAGGCCTGCACCAGCGGCCCGGTGGTCGACAGCACGAAGTAGGGCAGGCCGATGGATACCAGCAGCAAGCCAAGAATGCGCAGCGTCGGGTTCTCGGCCCCGCTCGGTTTCCACGCCTCGCTCGGGCTGATCGGCAACAGCGCCAGGCTCGCCAGGAGGAGGCCGATGTGGATCAGGCTCTGGCGCCGCGGCGCCAGGAAACGGACGACCCAGTGCGAGTAGAGGTAGCCCAGCAGCAGGGTCATCTGGAAGAACAACATGCAGGTCGTCCACACCGAGGCTGACCCGCCGAACCATGGCAGGATCATCTTGCCGATCATCGGCTGGACCTGGAAGAGCAGGAAGGCGCTGAGAAAGATCGTCAGGCCGTAGTGGAGCGTCAAGCGGAGGTCGATTTTCATCGGCGATCCCGGTGGAATGGGTGAAATTTTGCTTCAGTTCCACGCGCGCCCAAGCAAAACCCCGGCGCCATTCGTTGAAGTCGGCGGCACAATCCCGTTATCCTAGCAGAAGCTTCTCGCACTTATCCGGCGAACGAACCCTGAATCCCGTTACAGAGATCTATTCAAGAATGACCATGACTTTTCCGGAACCCGATGACCCGCAAGTTCTTGATCACCGGCAGTGGCAGCAACAGCGCAACGCTGAACTCGCCGCCCGCGATAGCTGGCTGGGTTTGATTGGTCTGTACTGGCTGGAGCCGGGACTCAACAATGTCGGCAGCGCGGAAGACGCCATCGTCAAGCTGCCGGATGGGCACGCGCATCGCGGCGATCTGCGCTGGGAAAACGGACGTATCTTCTGGCAGCTTGACGGCGCGCCGACTGTCGAATTGCAAACCGACATCGCCGGCAACCCGACTGCGGTTGATCTCGGAAATCTGTCATTTTTCATCGTTGACCGCGACGGCCACCTTGCTGTCCGTTTGCGTGACCGCGACTGGGCGGCCGGCAAGCCGTTCGCCGGCCTCGACTATTTCGATTTCGATCCCGCCTGGCGGATCGAGGCTGAATGGCAGTCGCTTTCGCCGCCGCTCAGGATGGATGTGCACAATGTTTCGGGCGAACTGAAATCCGTCGAAGTTACGCATCGGGCGGTTTTTCAAGCCACCGGGCAAACCGTCACCTTGCTGCCGATGTCGGTGAATGACAAGGAGGTTTTTTTCGTCTTCCGTGATCGGACCAGCGGCAAGGAAACCTACGGCGCCGGGCGTTTCCTGAAGGCACCTGTTGGAGTTGACGGCAAAATTACCCTCGATTTCAACCGCGCCTACAATCCGCCCTGCGCCTTCACTCCCTTCGCCACCTGCCCGCTGCCGCCGCCGGAAAACTGGCTGCCGTTCGCCGTGCCGGCGGGGGAGAAGAAGTGGGTGAAAGCGGAATAAGCAGCGCTGATCCCGCTTGAGGGCGGTGTTGCGTCCATGCCGTGACGGGCTTCATTGGGTCTGCAGCGGTGCGCCCGAAATCAGTTGCGCCTCGCGCCGTTTCATCTCGGCCACCATGAACTGGAACTGTTCCTCGACTTCATGGTGCAGAAACGACACGGCAAACAGGCCGGCGAGGATGGAGTCGAAGACGAATTCAGCGCGATATTCAATTTGTACCGACGACCCCTGGTTCGATGGATTCAGTCGCACATCGCTCTCCATACGCTTCAGGGAACCCGTCAGGTTCTTGGACAGAATGCGCTTCATCGGCTCCAGGCGAATCTCACGTTCTACCTGGAAGTGGAATGAAAACAGGCCGAACCGGGCGACGCCCTCCTGGTTCACGATCAGGACATTCCCGTTACGGCTGGCCACCTTGCTGGCGGACAGATTGCTCAATATGGTGGTCATGTGATCGTAGTCGACCAGCACCTCCCATGCCGTCTGTAGCGTGACCGGCGCCTTGATGGTCGCCTTGACGACGAACACGTCGTCCGCCTCATGGCCCGCAGGGACGGTATCCCCTGAGACGCGCACCGCGACGGCGACATCCTGCTCGGCACCGAAGGCGGTGCCGCTGACGAGGCCGATCAGGAATGAAATGACAAGAACGCGAATCGACATGAGACTCCTCGCCTTGCTTGACCGCGTTGCTGGGCGGCGACCGTTATTTTTCCGTGCTCTCGATCGGCACTGCGTCCAACGGCGATTCAAAGGCAACGAAGAGTACGCATGGGACGGCGCTTGCGCAGAAGCCCTTGTGCGGTTGTTTGGCGGGACCGTAAGCATAAGTCCCCGGCCTGAGCACTGCCGTCTTCTGACCGTCATAGGTGACATGCAACTCGCCGGCTACCAGCACCATGCGCTCTGGCGAAGTGTGCCAATGGAGCGGAATGGTCGACTTGGCGGGCACTTTGAAGAACACGTCGACGTTGTCTTTTGCCGGGTCGCCGTGAAGAACGGCGATGCCGCATCCTTTGGGCAAGAATGGCGGGCAGGGCCCCCACTTGAGCTGCGCATCACGGGCGCTTCGTGTCACAGCCTGCTCTTGAGCAGGCACTTGCGCGTGGACGAACGAGCCGAGCATGCCCAACAGGAACAACAACGAATAACGCAATGCCGCCTGCAATGAACGGCCAGTCCGGGATTGGTGATACATGGTGATTTCTCCTTCTACGTGAAAGTCGCGTCAGCGACTCGCGAAGCTCCCCTCTCCCTTGCGGGACAAGGCGGCCTGGGGCCAGAGGGGATGGTGGAGAGGAAAACGGGCATGGCGCAAACTTTTACGATTTGGAGCGGCCACAATCCATACCCGTTCGGTCGTTAGTGCGGTGCAGCTTCGATTCATACCCAACCAATCATTGGAGTGCGCTTCGAGGAACTGGTTCTGTATATGTCGGGTGTCCGCAATTTGCGCTTGATAGACCTTCCGCTTGCTGTGGCGAAGCGAAACGACAGATTCCAGTTGTTGCTCGACTACCCGGCGGTGTGTTCCTTCTTGCGCTGCGCCGTACGTTTGCGCTTGGTGCCGCACTGGCTGGCATCCTTGATCATGTAGTCCTGGCCGACGGGGTGGAAGCCGAGCCGGGAATAGAACTGCTTCACCCGGTCGATCTCTTCCGCGCTGCGGGTGGCGCCGGGTTGTTTCGAAATCGGGAATGCCTTGAGCCCGATGACGCAGTTTTCCAGATCGATCGATTCACTCATTCGATGAAACAGCTCGGTTCCGACGCCTTTGCCGCGATGGGTGGGTTCGACGATCACCTCGTCGATGTACACGAGACACTCGCAGTGCTGCTGCGGCTGGTTCGATTCAACATGTGGCAGCGGCACGTAGCAGTTGCTGTCGGTGAAGGCGGCATTCTTGAACTCGGTGATGCCGTGCGAGATGGATTCCAGCAGTTCGTCCATGTTGACGCCATCGTGGCGCGCCAAGGCCAGATCGACCCGGTGGCCGGCGATCTTGCCGACCAGGGCTTCCTCGCCGGCGTCGTCGTCCCAGGCCCGCGCTTCGCCCCGGAAATGCAGCACATAGTGTTCAATCCCGGGGTGGGAATCGGGCCGCAAGATCCATTCAAATTCGAGCGATTCGGTCATTGTTCGCGGCTCCTGCCGATCAGAATTCCGGTGGAGCTTAGTGCATCGCCGCTTCGCCGGGTTTGATCGTTATCAACTCAATCAATTCCCGGATCGTATCACCCGGAGGCGGAAGTACAGGACAGGAAATTCAACGGTGCTTCCGGAGCTACCCGCCCTGACGCAGCGCCTGGAGAATTTTCTGGCCGCCGCGACCGCTCACGGCCTGGCCGAGCCTGGCCTGTTCCTGTTTGATCGCAACCCGGCTCTTGTCGCCGAGCATGCCGTCGATTTCGCCAATATCGTGGCCCCGGGCCGCGAGCAGGGTTTGCAGTTCGCGGCGTTCGGCGCGGGACAGGCCGGGGTCATCGGTCGGCCACGGCGTGGCGAATGGCGACCCGCCGCGTAGCCAGTCCGAAAGATGGGCAATCGCCAGTCCGTAGCTCTCGGCGGCGTTGTAGCCGTAGATCACGTCGAAATTGCGCGTCGTCAGAAACACTGGGCCGCGTGGTCCGGCCAGCATCAGCAGGCCGGCGCGTTCGCCCAAGGCGAGACCGCTCGCGGTCAATGGGCGGCCATCGACCAGCGTCAGACCGGAAGCCGACCATTCGTCGAGCGTGCGCTTGCGCGTGCGGCCGGCGAGGCTGGAGTCGAAACCGTTTGGTAGCCGCACTTCGACGCCCCACGGCAGTCCGCTCTGCCAGCCGCCCTTGCGCAGGAAGTTGGCGGTCGAGGCCAGCGCATCATCGCTATTGTCGACGAGGTCGCGCCGTCCGTCGCCGTCGAAGTCGACCGCCAGGCGCTCGTAGGTAGCGGGCATGAACTGGGTGTGGCCGAAGGCGCCGGCCCACGATCCATTGAGGCGTTCCGGTGCGATATCGCCGCGCTGGAGAATGCGCAGGGCAGCGAAGAATTCGCCCTGGAAGTAACTCTGGCGCCGGCCGAAGCAGGAAAGCGTGCCAAGCGCCTGGACCAGCGGGTACTTGCCGGTAATCCGCCCGAAATTGCTTTCGACGCCCCAGACCGCTACCACGGTCGCCGGATCGACGCCGTAGCTTGCCTGAATCCGTTGCAGGACATCGGCGTAGCGGGCGAGGTTCGCCTTGCCGTCGGCGATGCGCTCATCGTCCACCAGGCCGGAAAGATAGTCCCAGATCGGCAACTTGAATTCGGGCTGGTAGTTCAGTTTGTCGAGCAGGCTGAAGTCGGCCTGCACGCCCTGGGTGAAGCGGCTGAAACTGTCGGTCCGGACGCCGCTGCGTTGTGCCGCCGGCTGCAGCCGCACCAGGCAGTTTTCGAATTCGGATTGCGATTCGGCGAGACATTGGCCGCCGGCGAGCGTCAGAACTGCGGCAACAGTGATCGTCGCACGGGGCAGGGTGCTCGTTCTCATTTTCGACGGAACTCGAAGGTCAGGCGAGGGCATCCAGCGCCTTGACCAGGTTTTCGACGGTGCGCTCCGGATTGTGCAACTTCTCCAGTCCGAACAGGCCGATACGGAAGGTTCTGAACTCGGCTGGTTCATCGCACTGCAAGGGCACGCCGGCCGCAGTCTGCAGGCCGACAGCGAGGAACTTCCTGCCGGTCTGGATCTCCGGATCGCTGGTGTAGCTGACGACGACGCCGGGGGCCTTGAAGCCTTCCGCGGCGACACTCGGGAACCCGCGCGCTTCGAGAAGTTCGCGCACGCGGCGGCCGAGTTCCTGCTGCTCGCTGCAGACCCGGGCGAAACCGTAAGCTTCGGTTTCCAGCATCACATCGCGCATGGCGGCCAGCGCGTCGGTCGGCATCGTCGCATGGTAGGCATGGCCGCCGTTCTCGAAGGCTTCCATGATCTGCAGCCACTTCTTGAGGTCGCAGGCGAAGCTGGTGCTGGTCGTCGCGTCGATACGGGCGCGGGCGCGCTCGCCGAGGGCGACCAGCGCGCAGCACGGCGAGGCGCTCCAGCCTTTCTGCGGGGCGCTGATCAGGATATCGACATTGCTGTCGACCATATCTACCCAGACCGTGCCGGAAGCGACGCAATCGAGCACGAAAAGGCCGTCGACCGCACGTACCGCCTCACCGACCGCCTTCACGTAATCGTCGGGCAGGATGATTCCGGAGGCGGTTTCGACATGCGGCGCGAAGACGACATCCGGCTTCTGTTCGCGGATCGCGGCGACGACTTCGGCAATCGGTGGTGGCGCGAATGGCGCCTGCGGGCCGCTGCCGACTTGACGAGCCTTGAGCACGATGCTCTCCGAAGGGATCTTTCCCATGTCGAAAATCTGCGTCCAGCGGAAGCTGAACCAGCCGTTACGGATGATCAGGCACTTCTTGTCGCTGGCGAACTGGCGCGCCACGGCTTCCATGCCGAAGGTGCCGCTGCCGGGGACGACGACGGCGGTCCTGGCGTTGTAAACCTGCTTCAGGATGCGCGAGATGTCCTTCATGACGCCCTGGAAGCGTTGCGACATGTGGTTCAGGGCGCGGTCGGTATACACCACGGAATATTCGAGCAGGCCTTGGGGATCAACGTTGGGTAGCAGGGCGGACACGGGTCTCTCCGGAGTTTTCGGTTTTGGCGGATGCCCATTTTATAGGGACGCGGACATTTTACGTGCTTCTGCGGTCGACCCTGAAAAATGGCCGGAATTGAAGCCACGTATAATCCTCGAACTTGGAAACCGCCACTGAAAGCCTCTTGCCATGAAACCTGAAATCCAAACCGACGTTGCCATCATCGGCGCCGGAAGTGCCGGCCTGTACGCCATGCGGGAAGTTCGCCAGGCAGGCCGATCCTTCGTGCTGATCGACCACGGCCCGCTGGGCACGACTTGTGCCCGGGTCGGTTGCATGCCGTCGAAAGTCGCGCTGCATGCCGGCGGCTTATGGGCTGCGCGCAAGGAAATTGCGGGGGTCGGCGGACTGGAGATGCTCAGTCTCGATACGGCTCAGGTGTGGGCGGCCCTGCGCAAGCAGCGCGATCAGTTTGCCAGTCGACCGGCCCAGGCAGCGCGTTCGATGGCGGGTGAATTCCTGCTCGAGGGGCCGGCCCGTTTTCTCGCGCCGGGCGTGCTTGAGGTAAGGCTGGGGGATGATGTTCAGATTGTCCGCGCCGGTGCCGTGGTCATAGCCACCGGTTCAAGTCCGGTGCTACCAAAATGGCTGGCGGCGGTAGCCGAGCGGACGGTGACGACCGATCAGCTCTTCGAATTGCCGGCTTTGCCGAAGCGCGTCGGCGTGCTCGGCCTCGGGGCGATTGGCCTGGAAATGGGGCTGGCGCTGTCGCGTCTGGGCGTCGAAGTGATCGGCGCCGATGTGGCGAATACGGTGGCCGGCATTGTCGACCCGGCGATCGGCGAGCGGGCGATTGCCCGTTTCGGACGGGAAATCACCCTCTGGCTCGGTAGCGAGGTGTCGGTGTCGGCAAGCGGCGAGGAGGTGCTGATGCGCTCCGGAGACCGCGTGGCCAAGGTCGATCTGCTGCTCGCAGCTTTGGGGCGGCGGCCCAATGTCGATAGCCTGAATCTTGAGGCAGCGGGTATTGCGGTCGACGCGCGTGGCATGCCGGAATTTGACCCGGCGACGATGCAGATCGGCGATTTTCCGGTATTTATCGCCGGCGACGCCAATGGCGACCGGCCGCTGATGCACGAAGCCGCCGACGAAGGCGCCATCGCCGGATACAACGCGGCGCGCGCGGAGATCACCCGGTTCAGGCGCAAGATGGCGCTTGGCATTGCCTTCTCCGACCCGGATGTGGTCAGCGTCGGCGCCCGCCTCGACCAACTCGATCCGCAAGCGATCGCAATCGGCAACGCTGGAGGCGACAGCAATGGGCGGGCCAAAATACTCGGCGGTGAAGAGAGTCTGCTGCGTCTCTACGCCGATGCGCGTGACGGCAAACTGCTCGGTGCCGCCATGGTGGCGACCGGCGGCGAACACCTCGCCCATCTGTTGGCCTGGGCCATCCAGCGTGGCGAAACGGCGCACAGTCTGTTGCAGTTGCCTTTCTATCACCCGGTCATCGAGGAAATGCTGCAGACCGCGTTGAAGGAAATCGCCCAGAAATTTCCGGACAGCTTGCCCTCCGGATTGGCGCGGGAGTAGTGGTTCGCACCCACGCTCGGGTTGCCGGGATTTTGCTTCGAGCCTGATCCGTCAGTTCTTGCGCAGCCCCAGTGTCCACGCTTCCATGGCCTGATTGGCCGGTTGCATCGGGGCTTCCATGAAACTGATGATGAATTTGTCGCCCATGTCGGCAACGCCGATCGAGCGCGGACGCACCGCCAGCATCTGCGGGGAGGGCAGGGCGAAACCGAAGCAGAAAATGATGTCGACCGCGGCAACGATGCCCGGCGCGATATCGCCACCGATACTGCTGGTGTGGGCGTAGTGATCGAAAACGCCGATGAATTTGACCTTGGAATTTTCGGCGATCTTGCCCTTGTAATACTCGACAAGCGCATCTACGGTTTTGAAGTCGGTTTCACTCTTGTTGAAGGCCTCTTGCCCAGCCACCGGAACGCCCGGCAGTTGCTGGGCTGGCGCTTGCGCAACCGGTAATATCATGAGTGCGGCGGACAGCAAATGACTTTTCATCAGCGAATTGATCGTGGGGAGAGACGTTTGAGCCAGGAGTAGGTTTCGGCTTGTAAGGACCGCGTATCAGAAAATACTAACATCAACCAGGAGACGTTATTTTGACCGTCAGTGCTGAATGCTGCGGTCGACCGGGAAAAACGGCGATTTTCAATTACGTTTGGTTGTGTGCGGAAAAGGTCTGAAGTTCCACTCGACATTTTGCTCAAGTGCTAGAATCGCGCCATTGTCTCAAACAGCTTGAGGATCGCGGAAAAAATGGGTGACGTAAATACGAGTTACGTGTCCGACCACACGAAATGGATTGACGAAGAACTGGAAAAGCATCCGGAGTGGGTCGAAGACCAGAAGGTCGGTCGCGCGCTGTGGTGGGACAAGAAACAGGATCTCCAGGCCACCGAGCGCAATGCTGTTTCGAATGTGCCGCAAAAGCCGTATCCCTACGACGTGAATTTCTACACCGAGTAAGCGTTTCGATCGTTGATCGCGGAACGGCCGGCCTCAAACCGGCCGTTTGCTTTTGCGGCTTCCGGCGAGCGTCGATGCAGGCGCCCAAAATAGCTGACAAATTCAGTCGAGTATTTTAGAATTCGCCCTGTTATCGACAGGGGATTCTGCTTTCATGTTCCGGCATCTGCGTGAGGATATTCGTGCGGTTTTTGACCGCGATCCGGCAGCGCGCACCTTTTGGGAGGTGCTGACCTGCTACCCGGGTATCCATGCCCTGTTCATGTACCGCCTGGCGCACTGGCTCTGGGGGCATCGCCTGCGCTGGCTGGCGCGTTTCGTCGCGCATCTGGCGCGTTTTTTCACCGGTATCGAAATTCACCCCGGCGCCACGATCGGTCGCCGTTTCTTCATCGACCACGGCATGGGTGTGGTGATCGGCGAGACTGCCACGATCGGCAACGATGTCACGATCTATCATGGTGTCACGCTCGGCGGTACGTCATGGAACAAGGGCAAGCGCCATCCGACGCTGGAGGATGGCGTGGTGATCGGAGCCGGGGCCAAGGTGCTTGGTCCGATCACGATCGCGGCCGGCGCCAGGGTCGGTTCCAACGCGGTGGTCACCAAGGCGGTTCCGGCGGGCGCCACGGCAGTCGGCAATCCGGCGCGGGTGGTCGACCGTTCCGAGGAAAGCCGCCAGCGTGAGGCGCAGGCCGAGAAATTGGGCTTTTCAGCCTATGCGGTGGCGCTCGACCAGGATGATCCGCTGTCCAAGGCGATACACGGCCTGCTCGATCATGCCGCCGAAACCGACCGCCGTCTGGCATCGTTGCTGAAGGAACTGGAAGCGGCCGGGTTCAAGTGCGACGAGGAAGTGCTGGCGGCCGACCGCTTCGATCCGAAATACCTGAGTAAAATTGTTGACTAATTTAGTCAAGATTCTATATAGTTGACCTGAATAGTAGGTTATTTACGAAGGGTACAGAATGCGACTCACGACCAAAGGACGTTTTGCGGTGACAGCCATGATGGATCTCGCCCTGCGTGGCGACGACAGTCCGGTGGCATTGGCCGGTGTCAGTGAACGCCAGAAAATTTCGCTGTCCTACCTCGAGCAGTTGTTCGGCAAGCTGCGTCGCTACAACCTGGTCGACAGTGTGCGTGGCCCGGGCGGCGGCTATTGCATCGCCAGGCCCGTGGATAAGGTGACGGTGGCCGATATCGTCCGCGCCGTCGATGAACCGCTCGACGCGACCCAGTGCGGTGGCCGGGAAAATTGCCTGGACGATCATCGCTGCATGACCCACGATCTGTGGGCTGCGCTCAATGTCAAGATGTACGACTATCTCTCTTCGGTGACCCTTGCCGATCTCGTCGATTGCCAGCGGGCAAAGGAAGCGAAGGCCGGAAACGCCTCGGTAATCGAGGATCGGCGGATCGGTCCGCAGCCGCGGTCGCGCAATGGCCGTGACAAGGTTGCCGCGGTCATCTGAGCATAGCCATGTTCCGGCCCGCCTATCTCGACCACAACGCCACGACACCGTTGGCTCCGGCAGTGCTGACGGCCATGTTGCCGTGGCTGGAAAGCCAGTTCGGCAATGCATCGAGCCGCCATGAGTACGGACGGGCCGCGCGGCGGGCGATCGATGAAGCGCGGCAGCAGGTGGCGGCCGCGGTCAATGCGCATCCGACCGAAGTGGTGTTCACCAGCGGTGGCAGCGAAGCCAACAATCTGTTTCTCAAGGGCGCTGCAGCCTCGTGCAAGCCCGGCCTGCTGGCAGTGAGCGCCATCGAACATCCGTGCATTCTCAAGCCGGCTGCCCAGTTGGCGAAGGGTGGCTGGCAGGTCGAGATTGTTGCGGTCGACGCCTCCGGGAGGGTCGATTTCGAGGACTTCGCCGGGATTCTGGCAGCACGGCCCCGGTTGATATCCATCATGACCGCCAACAACGAGACCGGTGTCATTCAGGACATTTCGCGGCTGGCCACGGCAGCAAAAGCCACCGGTGGCTGGTTCCATACCGATGCGGTTCAGGCCCTGGGCAAGTTGCCGCTCGATTTCCGGATGCTGAACGCGGCTGGCGTTCACTCCATGACGCTTTCCGCGCACAAGGCCTGCGGCCCGAAGGGCGCGGCGGCGCTGGTGCTCGACAAGCGCGTCGAACTGCAGCCGCTGATTGCTGGTGGCGGGCATGAGCGTGGATTGCGCTCAGGCACCGAAAACGTGCCGGCGATTGTCGGATTTGGCGTGGCGGCGGAACTTGCGGCACGTAGCGTTGCCGAATTGCCGCAACGCCTGCGAGTGCTGCGCGAGCGGCTCGAAAGCCGGTTGTTGGCACTTGGAGCAACAATGTTCGGTGCTGGTGTCGAGCGTTTGCCGAATACGACATATTTTGCCTTGCCCGATATCGATGGTGAAACGCTGGTCGGCAAGCTGGACCGCGAAGGCTTTGCAGTGGCCAGTGGCGCCGCCTGTTCGAGTGCCAACCCGGAGCCGTCGCATGTCCTGCGGGCAATGGGCGTGGCGCCGGAGATTGCGCGCGGCGCGGTGCGGGTCAGTCTCGGCGCCGGCAACAGCGAAGCGGATATCGATGAATTCATCAAGGCCCTGCAGGTGACGGTCGGACGCCTGCAGGGACTGACAGCGCTGGCTGTCTGAGATAACCCCGATTGAATCAACCTTAAAGCGAGAATCAAGATGAAACTCCCCATCTACCTGGATTATTCGGCAACCACCCCGGTCGACCCGCGCGTGGCTGAAAAGCTGATTCCCTACCTTTGCGAGCATTTCGGCAACCCGGCCTCGCGTTCGCACAGTTTCGGCTGGGTGGCGGAAGCCGCTGTCGAGGAAGCACGCGAAGAAGTGGCGGCGCTGGTCAGTGCCGATCCCAAGGAAATTATCTGGACCTCCGGCGCCACGGAATCAAACAATCTTGCGATCAAGGGCGCCTGCAACTTCTACGCCAACACCAAGGGTAAGCACATCATCACGGTCCAGACCGAGCACAAGGCCGTGCTCGACACCGTCCGCGAAATGGAGCGCCAGGGCTTCGAGGCGACCTATCTCGAGGTCAAGGAGAACGGTCTGATCGATCTCGAGGCTTTCAAGGCGGCCATCCGTCCGGATACCGTGCTGGCCTCGGTGATGTTCGTCAATAACGAAATCGGCGTCATCCAGCCAATCGCGGAGCTGGGCGAAATCTGTCGCGCGAAAGGTGTGATCTTCCACGTCGATGCGGCGCAGGCAACGGGCAAAGTGGAGATCGATTTGAGCAAGTTGAAGGTCGATCTGATGAGCTTCTGCGCCCACAAGACCTACGGCCCGAAGGGCATCGGCGCGTTGTATGTGCGGCGCAAGCCGCGTATCCGCCTCGAAGCGCAGATGCACGGTGGCGGCCACGAGCGCGGTTTCCGTTCCGGCACGCTGGCGACGCACCAGATTGTCGGCATGGGCGAGGCTTTCCGTCTGGCCAGGGAAGAAATGGCCGAGGAAAACAAGCGCGTCGGCGCACTGCGCGACCGTCTGCTCAACGGCCTGCAAGATATGGAAGCAACTTTCGTCAATGGCGACCTCGAACACCGCGTCGCCCATAATCTGAACATCAGCTTCGCCTATGTCGAAGGCGAGTCGATGATCATGGCGATCAAGGATCTTGCCGTCTCTTCCGGCTCGGCCTGCACCTCGGCCAGTCTGGAACCATCCTACGTTCTGCGCGCCCTCGGACGTAATGACGAGTTGGCCCACAGCTCGATCCGTTTCAGCATCGGTCGATTTACGACAGAAGAAGAAATTGACTATGCAATCAATTTGTTAAAGTCGAAAGTTGGAAAACTACGTGAGCTTTCCCCGTTATGGGAAATGTTCAAGGACGGCATCGATCTCGATACCGTTCAGTGGGCTGCGCACTAAGGAAATTTAAGGAGAAACAACATGAGCTATAGCGTAAAAGTCATTGATCATTATGAAAATCCACGTAACGTCGGTTCCTTTGGCAAGGAAGATGATGGCGTCGGCACCGGCATGGTCGGCGCCCCCGCCTGTGGCGACGTGATGAAGCTGCAGATCAAGGTAAACAAGGCCGGTGTGATCGAAGATGCCAAGTTCAAGACCTACGGTTGCGGTTCGGCCATTGCCTCGTCTTCGCTGGTGACCGAATGGGTCAAGGGCAAGACGGTCGATCAGGCGCTGTCCATCAAAAATACGGAAATCGCCGAAGAACTTGCCCTGCCGCCGGTTAAAATTCACTGTTCGATTCTGGCCGAGGATGCCATCAAGGCAGCCGTGGCCGATTACAAAAAGAAGCACGGAGAATAAGCATGGCTGTCACCTTGAGCGACAAGGCGGCGAAACACGTCGCCAACTACCTGAGCAAGCGCGGCAAGGGCGTCGGCCTGCGCCTCGGTGTGCGAACCAGCGGCTGTTCCGGCATGGCCTACAAGCTGGAATTCGTCGATGAGGTAAGTCCCGAGGATCTGGTTTTCGAGAGCAATGGCGTCAAGGTCTTCGTCGATGCCAAAAGCCTGCCGTATCTGGACGGGATGGAGTTGGATTTCACCCGCGAAGGACTGAACGAAGGTTTCAAGTTCAATAACCCGAACGTGAAAGACCAGTGCGGCTGCGGCGAATCGTTTAACGTCTGATGGATTTCCGGGCCGACCACTTCGCCTTGTTCGGACTGAATCGGGGCTTCCGGCTCGATCTCTCGGACCTCGATTCCCGCTACCGCGACATTCAGGCGCAGGTTCATCCGGATCGTTTCGCCCATGCCGGCGAGGCCGAGCGTCGCATCTCCATGCAGTGGGCGACACATGCCAACGAGGCTTACCAGACGCTGAAAAAGCCGCTTGAGCGCGCCAAATACATGCTGCATCTGGCTGGACACGACATTCAGGCGGAGACCAATACCGCGATGCCGGCCGATTTCCTGATGGAACAGATGGAATGGCGGGAAGCGGTCGTCGAAGCGCGCAATGGCGGCGATCACCACGAACTCGAGCATCTGCACAATCGCCTGCGCGGCGACATTAACGGTCGTTACGTCGAACTGGGTGAATTGCTCGATGATGCCGGCGATTTTCACGGCGCCACCGATCGCGTGCGCCGCCTGATGTTCCTCGAAAAACTCTTGCACGAAATCGACGACGCGCTGGCGTCGCTGGAAGAATAAAAATGGCCCTGTTTCAAATAGCCGAGCCCGGCGAGTCGGCGGCACCCCACGAGCACAAACTGGCGGTCGGTATCGACCTCGGCACCACGAATTCACTGGTCGCCACCGTTCGTAGCGGCATGTCGGTAGTACTCAACGACGAGCAGGGACGGCCCTTGTTGCCATCCATCGTCCGCTACCACGCGGATGGCACGACCGATGTCGGCTACGACGCGCAGACCAGGCAGGCGGTCGACCCCAAAAATACCATCGTTTCCGTCAAGCGCTTCATGGGGCGCGGGCTGAATGACATTTCGCACGTCGAATCGATGCCCTACGACTTCGTCGAGGCGCCGGGCATGGTCAAGGTGAGAACGGTGGCCGGGGTGAAAAGCCCGGTCGAGGTTTCGGCCGAAATCCTCAAGAGCCTCAAGGCGCGCGCCGAAACGGCGCTTGGCGGCGACCTGGTCGGGGCAGTCATCACGGTGCCGGCCTATTTCGACGATGCGCAGCGCCAGGCGACCAAGGACGCCGCCCGGCTGGCTGGCCTTGATGTGCTGCGCCTGTTGAACGAACCGACTGCCGCCGCCATCGCCTATGGGCTGGATAACGCAGCCGAGGGTATTTATGCGGTCTACGATCTGGGCGGCGGGACATTCGACATTTCCATCCTCAAGTTGACCCAGGGCGTTTTTGAAGTGATGGCGACTGGCGGTGATTCCGCGCTCGGTGGCGATGACTTCGATCACCGCATTTTCTGCTGGGTCATCGAGCAGGCGAAATTGCAGCCGTTGTCGCCGGAAGACGGGCGCCTGCTGATGATGCGTTGCCGCGAAGCCAAGGAATTTCTGACCATCAATCCGGAAGCGCCGATTACGGCGCGCCTGTCGACCGGCGAAATGGTCGAGTTGAAGCTCGATGTCGCGAACTTTGCCGAGATCGCCCAAACCCTTATTTCCAAGACGATTCAGCCGGTCAAGAAGGCGCTGCGTGATGCCGGCCTGCGCATCGAGGATGTCAAAGGCGTGGTCATGGTCGGCGGTGCGACGCGGATGCCGCAGGTGCAGAAGGCGGTCGGCGATTTCTTCCGCCAGGAACCGCTGACCAATCTCGATCCGGACAAGGTCGTCGCCCTCGGCGCCGCCACCCAGGCCAATCTGCTGGTCGGCAACAAGACCGGCAAGGACGACTGGCTGCTGCTCGACGTGATTCCGCTGTCGCTCGGGCTGGAAATGATGGGCGGGCTGAGCGAAAAGGTGATTCCGCGCAATTCGACGATCCCGACGGCGCGCGCTCAGGAATTCACGACCTTCAAGGATGGCCAGACGGCGATGGCGATCCACGTCGTCCAGGGCGAACGCGAGCTGGTCAGCGACTGCCGTTCGCTGGCGCGCTTCGAACTGCGCGGCATTCCGCCGATGGTGGCGGGTGCGGCGCGCATCCGGGTCACCTTCCAGGTCGATGCCGACGGCCTGCTGTCGGTTGCCGCACGCGAGCAGACGACCGGCGTCGAATCCAGTGTTGTCGTCAAGCCTTCTTATGGGCTCTCCGACGACGAAATCGCCGATATGCTCAAGGAATCGATGTTGCATGCCAAGGATGACGCGATCAACCGCGCGCTCAAGGAGGCGCAGGTCGAGGCCCAGCGCATGCTCGAAGCGACCGAAGCCGCGCTCAAGGAAGATCCGCATCTGTTGAGCGAGGCTGAAATCACCAAGATTTCGGCAAGTATCGAAAAACTTCGTGTCGCCATTGCCGGCGACAACCGCCGGCTGATCAATGTCGCGATGGATGATCTCGGCTTCGAGACCCAGGAATTTGCCCATCGCCGCATGAACCAGAGCGTCAATCGGGCGCTCGCCGGCCGTAACGTGGCGGATATCAAATTGGGAGAAGAGGCATGACGCAACTGATCGTACTGCCGCACCCGGAGAATTGCCCGGATGGCGCCGTCATCGAGGCGGAAGAGGGCAAGTCGATCTGCGAAACGCTGTTGGAAAACGGCGTCGAACTCGACCACGCCTGTGAAATGTCCTGTGCTTGCACGACCTGTCATGTCATTGTGCGCGAAGGCTTTGACTCGCTGGAAGCGGCGGAAGAAATTGAGGAAGATCTGCTCGACAAGGCCTGGGGCCTGGAACCCAACTCGCGTCTCGGCTGTCAGGCAATCGTGCGGTCGACCCCGCTGGTGATCGAAATTCCGAAATACAGCATCAACATGGCGAAGGAAGGGCACCGCAAATGAAATGGACCGACATCAACGACATCGCCATCGAACTGAGCGAAGCTCATCCGGACAAGGACCCGCTGAAGATCAACTTTGTCGATCTGCGCGACTGGGTAATGGCGCTGCCCGGCTTCGACGACGATCCCAAGCACAGTGGCGAGAAGGTTCTCGAAGCGATCCAGCAGGCCTGGATCGACGAGGTTGCATGAAAGCCCGCGACTTCCCAGGACGCGGCAGTCAGTTGAATGTACTCGGCGGGCCGCTGCTGACCTGTTCCGATCACCCGCTTACCGGCTTTTTCCGCGACGGTTGCTGCAATACCTCGGAAGAGGATATTGGTAGTCACACCATTTGCGTGGTGCTGACTGCAGAATTCCTCGAATTCTCCAAGGCAAGCGGCAACGACCTGTCGACGCCGCACCCCGAGTTCGATTTCCCCGGTCTGCTGCCCGGTCAGCGCTGGTGCCTGTGCGCCGCGCGCTGGCTGCAAGCGTTCAAGGCCGGCAAGGCGCCGCGCGTCTCGTTGAATTCGACCAATCAGGCAGCGCTGGAAATCGTCCCGCTGGAAGCGCTCAAGCAGCACGCCGTCGATCTGCACTGAGTGATTGCAGCATGACTTATGAAGAGCATCTCGACGAAGTCACCACGCTGATCACCGAAAAGTACGACGTCGGTGACGAGGCCGCCATCAAGATGGTAATGCGCGCCCAGGCGGACGAATTTTTCAGCGGGCACGATGACGATCCGTCGATCTGCACGCTGGATCGCGCGCATCTGGACGCCAAAGCGGTTTTCAGGAAATACAAGTAGTCCGATGCGCTCGACCCGTGCCTCCGCGGCAGTCGCCCGCCTGAACCGGCGCAGCGAAGGCCGTCACTATCTGATGGTGATGACCGGCGACGGCCTGTTTGTGCTGCGCGAACGGCTGAAAGACGGTGACAGGGATCTTGCACTGGCCAGCCCGCTGGATGATTTTGTGCGTCTGGTTGACGCTACAGGGCGGCAAAAAGCACCACGTATCACCAAAAACGACGCGGCTTTCGCCAGGCAACTGATCAGGAAGACCTGATCAGCGAGCGCCAGCGCTCAGTCGAACAGATTCAGCAGCGAATCCAGCCCGCCGAAATTGATTGCCACGCCTGCATTGGCCCGGATTGTCGGCTTGGCGTGGAAGGCGACCGACAGACCGGCCTGAGCCATCATCAACAGGTCGTTGGCGCCGTCGCCGATGGCGATGACCTGTTCACGCTTGAGGCCCAGTTCATCGGTCAGGCGGGCGAGATGGTGGGCCTTGGCGGCGGCATCGACGATATCGCCGGAAACGTGGCCGGTCAGTTTTCCGCCGGAAATTTCCAGTTCATTCGATGTGGCGAAATCGAAGCCGAGTTCGATGCGCAGGCGTTCGGTGAAGTAGGTAAAGCCACCCGAGAGAATCGCCGTGCGCAGCCCGGCGTTCTGGGCGGCCTCAAGCAGTTCGCGGGCGCCGGGCGAGAGCAGCAGGCGCTCGCCATAAACGCGTGAGAGGACGCGCGCGTCCAGCCCGGCGAGCAGCGCCAGACGCTGGCACAGGCTCTCGCGGTAATCGATTTCGCCGCGCATTGCTGACTCGGTAATGGCGGAAACGTCTGCTCTTTTGCCGGCGAAATCAGCCAGTTCATCGATGCACTCGATGGCGATCAGCGTCGAATCCATGTCGAAGGCGATCAGGCCGAAATCGGAGAACTTTCGGTGGCGGTCGACGAAGGCCCAGTCAAGTTTTTCGGCTTCGATCAATGGAGTCAGTTGGTCGAAGGCCGGCGTGCGGGTCGCGCCCGTCAGACGTACGACCTGCGGCGGGCGCGGCTCGACGCCGCTGGCGCTGGTAGCGGCCAGCAGGCGTTCGAGCAGAAAGGTCGGCAGGGCGCCGCCGTGGACGACCAGGTCCATCAGTCGATGATGTGCGAAACCAGACCGTCGGCCAGCTTCGGCTCGAACCAGGTGGATTTCGGGGGCATGACCTGGCCGGAATCGGCGACCGCCATCAGGTCGCTCATCCGCGTGGCGTGCATGGCGAAGGCGACGGCCATCTCGCCGCTATCGACGCGCCGCTCCAGTTCTGCCTGGCCGCGAATGCCGCCGACGAAATCGATGCGCTTGTCGCGGCGCAGGTCGCCGATCCCGAGAATGGGGGCCAGCAACTGGTCGGACAGCAGGCTGACATCGAGCCGGCGCACCGGGTCGGCGGCGGGAATCAGGTTCGGATCGATTTCCAGCCGGTACCAGCGTCTGGCCAGGTACATGCCGACCACGCCCGGCTTTTCCGGGCTCACGCCGCCTGCCGCCGGGCTGACGACAAAGCGTTCGCCGACCCGTGCGAGGAAGTCGGCGGGTGTCATGCCGTTCAGGTCGCGTACCACCCGGTTGTAATCCATGATGCGCATCTGGTGCGCTGGAAAGATCACGGACAGGAAATAGCCGGCGCCAGCGGCTTGCCCGCGACGGTTGGCGGCGACCCGGGAGGCCGCCGCCGAGCGGTGGTGGCCGTCGGCGATGTAGAGGTTGGGCATGGCGTCGAACGTGGCACTCAGGGTGGCGATCGCCGCTACGTCGTCGATCAGCCAGACAGTGTGGCGCACGCTGTTGGCCGTGACGTCGGCGACGGGATCGTGACCGCTCGTCCAGCGCGCAATGAGGTCATCCGCCGCCGCCGAGTCGGGATACGCCAGGAGCACCGGGCCGGTCTGCGCGGACAGCGCCTCGATCTGGCGGACGCGGTCGTCTTCCTTGTCGGGGCGGGTGAACTCATGCTTGCGGATGCGGTTGCTGTCGTAATCGGCAACCGAAGCGGCGGCCACGAGGCCGGTCTGGACATGCTCGCCCATGGTCATCCGGTAGGCGTAATAGCACGGCTTCGCATCGCGGATCAGGATGCGGTCGGCGATCAGCCGGTGGAAATTCTCTGCCGATTTGGCATAGACCTCCGGGGCGTAAGGGTCGGTATCGGCCGGCAGGTCGATCTCGGCCTTGGAGATGTGCAGGAAGCTGAACGCCTTCCCGGCAGCTTGCGCACGGGCCTCGGCGCTGGACAGCACGTCGTAGGGCGGGGCGGCAACATCGCCGGCGCGGCCGGGCGCCGGGCGCAGTCCGCGAAATGGCTGGATGAGGGACATGATGAAGGATTCCTGGTTCAGGTTGTACGAGTGTCGGGCTGGGAGGCAGGCTGGAAAGGAAGGTGGCTGTCCCAATGTGGCCCGTCAATTAAATGAGTCTGGGCCCTTTGGTTGATCGCTTTTGGTTGATCGTTTCGCTGTCTGCGTTGATGGCGTTGTTAGCCCTCGTGTACGTTTGATTTACCAAGATTGCAAACAGAACAAAGGGCCTGAAGATTTTCCAGCACAGTCTCACCACCCTTACTCCAGGGAACTACATGATCTACGTGCAGCTCGACGCCCGATGACAATGCAGGACTGGCGCCGCACGTGCAACAGGTGAAGCGGTCTCGCTGGAGCACGTGCCAACGCAGACGAAGGGACGGATCGCGGGACGTTCTTGTTTTTGTTTCGCCATTTTCGAGCGATGTGGGTGCTTCGTTGATGCTCTCATTGGCATATACAACAAATGCCTCCAACGCTGCGATCCACGAGCTGAATCGCCGCTTGTACGGCTGCTGAGAAATCGAGGACGGCGGTTTCTCGAGTTCGCTGCGTCTAGGTTGGCGGCCATAGTGTTGCCATAGCGTAAGTATGTTCTCAAACAAACGGTCATCGGAGATGTTTACTTCATTCGATATCGTAAGTCCTGCCTTTGAAAGGGCACTATTCCAAGTGCCAAAGCGCTTAGCAAGATTCGAATTATCGAACTTTCCGAGCTCCCGATATTTCGGCATCGACACAGTTGATGTACCAAGCATTTCGGCAACCCGCTGCAAATCAGCGAGCAACTCCTCGTCACTCACCGGCTGCCCGGAAACACGCGCTAATTTGAATTTTTCTGACGTCACGAATTAAAGGGGATAGACCACGTTTTATTGATTGCTAGATTCTCGTACAACCAAGCCGGGTCAAGATCAGCACCATTTGGCCAGGTAAGAACCCCGAGTTCAATCCGCACCTGATTGAAAAATGCGGGGTCGGCCAAAGGCGCGTATATGCCGGGGGTTGCGCTGGTTCTGATCGTTGAGCAATCGGCAATGCCTGACGAATCATCTTTGAAGGTTACGGCGAGTCGGTGACCCGGCAGAACCGATACAGCCTGAATGCGCCACGGGGCCGCCGGGATTACTCCAGTGGCTGGATTTTCTTGGGTAGCTGCTTGGCTTGGCATAGTTCCCAATCCTCCATCAGGGCGTGCCGGAGATCGATGGCCCATTCTATCGTCAGGTTCAACGCCCGTTTGGGCAGGTGGCCGCTGATGGTCGGCATCGTATCCGACTCAGGCCATCCGTTCCGGCAGCACGTCGCGCAGCAGCACAGCCGCGTCGCGGATCATCTTTTCGGTAGTAGCCCAGTCGACGCAGCCATCGGTCACCGAGCAGCCGTACTTGAGCTGGCTGAGGTCGGCCGGGATCGGCTGGTTGCCGGCTTCGATGTTGGACTCGATCATGACGCCGACCAGCGACTTGTTGCCGAGGCGGATCTGGCTGACGATGTCGGCCATAACCAGGGGTTGCAGTTCCGGTTTCTTGAGGCTGTTGGCGTGCGAGCAGTCGACGACGATGTTGCTGGGCAGCTTGGCCTTGGTCAGCGCTTGCTCGACCATGGCGACGGAAACGGTATCGTAGTTCGGGCGGCCGTCGCCGCCGCGCAGCACGATGTGGCCGTGGCGGTTGCCCTTGGTGCGGACGACCGCGACACGGCCCTGGCTGTTGATGCCGAGGAAGGAGTGCGGCTTGGAGGCAGACAGGATGGCGTTGACCGCGACGGCGAGGTCGCCGCTGGTGCCGTTCTTGAAACCGACCGGCGTCGATAGGCCGGAGGACATTTCGCGGTGGGTTTGCGATTCGGCGGTGCGGGCGCCGATGGCGGTCCACGTGATGAGGTCGCCGTAGTATTGCGGCGAAATCGGATCGAGCGCCTCGGTGCCGGTCGGCAGGCCGAGTTCGGAAACGTCGAGCAGGAACTGGCGCGCCTTTTCCATGCCGATATCGACGCGGAAGCTGTCGTCCATGAACGGGTCGTTGATGTAACCCTTCCAGCCGACGGTGGTGCGCGGCTTTTCAAAATAGACGCGCATGATGATCTGCAGCGTGTCGCCCACTTCATCGGCCAGCGCCTTCAGGCGGCGGGCGTAATCGAGGCCGGCGACCGGGTCGTGGATGGAGCAGGGGCCGACGACAACGAACAGTCGATGGTCCTTGCGCTCGAGAATCTTGCGCAGCAGTCCGCGACCGTGGGTGACGGTCTTGGTGGCTTTGGCGCTGATCGGCAGGCGAGCGTGGATTTCCTCCGGCGTCGGCATGGTGTCGAAGGCGGTTACGTTGACGTTTTCGATATCGATGGTGCGCATGGTCTATTGGCTCAACTGGCGAATCATGTCTTTCACCGCGGCAACCTTGTCGTTCAGGGTCGGGCAGTGGCGTAAAAGTGAGATTTTATCTTGTCCGGCCAGCTTGTAGCTGCGGTTTTTCTGGATCAAATTGATTATCTTGATCGGCTCGATAGGCGGATTCTTCGAGAATTCCGGGCTGAACTGCAGCGTGATCTGGTCGTTGGTGGCGTCCAGCTTCTGCACGAGCAGTGGTTTGACCAGCAGGCGCAGGCGGTGCGTGGCGAGCAGCGACTGGCCCTGCAGCGGCAGTTCGCCGAAACGGTCGATCAGTTCTTCCTGCAGGGCATCGATTTCTTCTGCCGTATCGCCGTTGGCGAGGCGCTTGTAGAGGGTCAGGCGTTCGTGAACGTCCGGGCAATAGGCATCGGGCAGCAGGGCCGGGGTGCGCAGGTTGATTTCGGTGCCGATACCGAGCGGCTGCGTGAGGTCGACCACATCGAGGTGCTTGCCTTGCTTCAACGCAGCGACGGCGCGGTTGAGCATGTCGGTGAACAGGTTGAAGCCGACCTCCTGCATTTCGCCCGACTGGTTGTCGCCGAGCACTTCGCCGGCGCCGCGGATTTCCAGATCGTGCATGGCGAGGAAGAAGCCGGAGCCAAGTTCCTCCATGGCTTGGATGGCGTCCAGGCGCATCTTGGCCTGCTTGGTCAGTGCCTTCTCGTCCTGCACCAGCAGATAGGCGTAGGCCTGGTGGTGCGAGCGGCCAACGCGGCCGCGCAGCTGGTGGAGCTGGGCGAGGCCGAACTTTTCGGAGCGATTGATCAGGATGGTGTTGGCGTGCGGGTTGTCGATACCGGTTTCGATAATTGTCGTGCACAGCAGGACATTGGCGCGCTGGCCGGTGAAGTCGCGCATGACGCGTTCCAGCTCACGTTCGTTCATCTGGCCGTGGCCGATAACGATGCGTGCTTCAGGCACCAGCTTGGCCAATTTTTCCTGCATGTTGTTGATGGTGTCGACTTCGTTGTGCAGGAAATACACCTGGCCGCCGCGCTTCAGTTCGCGCAGTACGGCTTCGCGGATGATGCCGTCGGAGAAATTGCTGACGAAGGTCTTGATGGCGAGGCGCTTTTGCGGCGCGGTGGCGATCACCGAGAAGTCGCGCAGGCCTTCCATGCTCATCGCCAGCGTGCGCGGGATGGGCGTGGCGGTCAGGGTCAGGACATCGACCTCGGCGCGCATGGCTTTCAGGGTTTCCTTCTGGCGGACGCCGAAACGGTGTTCCTCATCGATGACGACCAGGCCGAGGCGGTTGAACTTGACGTCCTTGCCGATCAGCTTGTGGGTACCGATGATGATGTCGATCTTGCCTTCGGCCAGTTCTTTCAGCGCCTGTGCTGATTCCTTGGCGGTCTTGAAACGGGAGATTTCGGCGATCTTGACGGGCCAGTCGGCAAAGCGGTCCGTGAACGTCTGGTAATGCTGTTCGCAGAGCAGGGTGGTCGGGCACAGCACGGCGACCTGCTTGCCGCCAGCCACCGCGCAGAACGCGGCGCGCAGGGCGACTTCGGTCTTGCCGAAGCCGACGTCGCCGCAAACCAGGCGGTCCATCGGCTTACCCAAGCGCATGTCTTCGATGACGGCGGCGATGGCGGTGGCCTGGTCGTTGGTTTCCTCGAAGCCGAAGCCGTCGGCAAAGGCCTCGTAATCGCTCTCCTTGAAGGCGAAAGCGTGGCCCTGACGGGCGGCGCGAGCAGCGTAAAGCGCCAGCAATTCGGCGGCCGTGTCGCGCGCCTGCTCGGCGGCCTTGCGCTTGGCTTTTTCCCACTGGCCCGAACCGAGGGTGTGCAGCGGGGCGCTTTCCGGGTCGGCGCCGGAATAGCGGGAAATTACGTGCAACTGCGCCACCGGCACGAAGAGCTTGGCCTCGTTGGCGTAATGCAGTTCGAGGAATTCCTGCTCGCCGAGGCCGAGGTCCATGCGCACCAGCCCGCGATAGCGCCCGATGCCGTGACTTTCATGAACCACCGGGTCGCCGACCTTTAGTTCGGTGAGATCCTTCAGCCAGTTGTCGAAAGTGGCTTTCTTCTGGGCCTCGCGCCGCGTGCGGCGGGGCGTGCCAGCGAAGAGTTCAGTTTCGGTAATGAATGCCAGGTTGTCGAGCGTGAAACCGGCTTGCAGCGGGCCGATACCGAGTGCCAGTTGGGCATCGCCGGCAAGGAAAGCGACCAGATCGGCGCTGACCGCCGGCTTCAGGTCGTGTTCTGCGAACATCGCGGCCAGCGTTTCACGACGGCCGGCGGTTTCGGCAAGCAGCAGCACGCGGCCCTTGAAGCCGGCCAAGTGGTTTTTCAGTGCCCCCAGCGGGTCGTCGCTCCTGCGGTCGACCGCCACACTGGGCAGTTTTCCGGCCGTTCCGGCCGTTTCGGCATTCAGGGCCAGTCGACCGTAGCTTTTTGCCGCCGTGAAAAATGCTTCATCGGTCAGAAACAATTCTTCCGGCGCCAGCAGCGGTCGCGCCTTGTCGCCCTGCAACAGGTTGTAGCGCGAGCGGGTGTCGGCCCAGAAGGCGGCAATGGCAGCCGGCGCGTCGCCGTGGGTGACGAAGACGGCATCCTTCGGCAGGTAATCGAAAATGCTCGCCGTTTCGTCGAAGAACAGCGGCAGGTAGTACTCGATGCCGGCGCTGGCGATGCCGGTCGAAATATCCTTGTAGATGCCCGATTTCGCCGGATCACCCTCGAAGCGTTCGCGGAAGGCCTGGCGGAAATGCGTGCGCCCCTTGTCGTCCATCGGAAACTCGCGGGCCGGCAGCAAACGGACTTCCGGCACCGGGTAGACGGTGCGCTGGGTATCGACGTCGAAGGTCTTGATGTTCTCGATCTCGTCGTCGAAAAGATCGAGCCGGTAGGGCAGTTGCGCGCCCATCGGGAAGAGGTCGATCAGCCCGCCGCGTATCGAATATTCGCCGGGCGTCACCACCTGCGTGACGTGCGCGTAGCCGGCCAGCGTCACCTGGCTGCGGAACTTCTCGGCGTCCAGCTTCTGGCCCTTCCTGAACTCGAAGGTGTAGGCCGCCATGAATTCCGGCGGCGCCAGGCGATTGACTGCGGTCGACGCCGGAACAAGCAGAATTTCTACATCGCCCTGCAGCGCCGCCCACAAGGTGGCGAGACGCTCCGAAACCAGATCCTGATGCGGCGAAAAGTGGTCGTAGGGTAGCGTTTCCCAGTCCGGCAGCAGGCGCACTTTGAGGCCGGGCGCGAACCACGGGATTTCGTCCAGCAGGCGCTGCGCATCCGCCGCGCTGGCCGTGACCACAGCCAGCAGCCGCCCCTTGCTCTGCGCGGCCAGTTCAGCAAGCGCCAGCGCATCCGCCGAACCGGCCAGCAGCGACAAATCGATACGGGCGCCGGGTTTGGGCAGGGCGGGGAGGGAAAGCAGGGAGCGGGAGGCGGACACGATGACGCGGGTACGGCTGGGAGAGGGGGGATTATAGCCGCTTCGGGGAGCGCGATTTTCTTGGGGCGGCCGCTTATTCGGTTGGCATTGGATGGCGGCAAGCTGGTAGGATGAAAATATTGGCACCCATGCTTATTCACCTTGAATGTCAAGAGGGGGTTGCTGCGGTCGACGCGGAAAATATATGGAAAATCAAATGACTTTTACCCCTTTTGCAAAGGCAAAGCGATGGATGGCGATGCTTGGGGCGATTTTCGCCATGGGAACGGTGACGAGCGCGGATGCCGGATTGTTCGGGTTGGGCGGCACAAGCTGGAAGGAAGAGGTTCTGCTGCACGATGGCAGCACGATACTCGTGGATCGGTCAGTAGTGCGCGGTGGTCGGCATGAGATTGGCCAGCAGCCGCCCTTCAAGGAACAAAGCCTGAGCTTTAGCTTGCCTGGCACAAACCGGACGGTCACATGGGAAGACCGCTATAGCGAAGACTTAGGCAGCGCCAATTTCTTGCCCATGCTGCTCGACATAGTCAACGGCATGTCCTTTATCGTCACTACTCCCATGGGCAGCCTCGCGTACAACAAATGGGGCCGGCCGAATCCGCCTTATGTCATCTTCAAACACGATGGCAAAGAGTGGAAACGTATTCCGCTAGAGGAGTTGCCGGCTGAAATAAAGGTGCCAAACCTGATTATTTCCGATCCGGATAATGAGGTTAAAAAAATGGGAAAGAATCTTGTCACGGCGAATGAAATCAGGGACGTCATCAAGGGCTATCGGATACCCGAAGATCGAACCATCCTGCGAGAGCTGGTAATGAGTGGTGAAGGATCATTAATTAACTGCGAAAAACTGGTCTCTTATAAAGGCGCATGGGTTGGACCTGGCGACTCGATTGGCAAGCGGATGAGAGACCTAGAAACCAAATAAAGGATTAAAGGGGCCAGGCTCGAATGGCACTTACTTAAGCCACAACTTACTGATGTAATTGATAAAGCAGGCCGAATCGACGCGTGATAAGTTGGAGTCGCCAAA
>Ga0209048_10001060_pt1 | contig 28814 bp, 29 predicted proteins | sample FrelakmetCRP12CR_FD_187146 | JGI IMG/M metagenome (GOLD analysis project Ga0209048, IMG submission 187146) | Freshwater lake sediment microbial communities from the University of Notre Dame, USA, for methane emissions studies - CRP12 CR (SPAdes)... | ecosystem: Environmental > Aquatic >... | reverse complement strand
TCGCGCAGGAACGCGTGGAGTGCCTGCGGCTCCGGCGGCGGCGCGTCGCCGCCTGCCCAGGTGCTGCCGGCCGCGAGTAGTGCGCGCGCCTTCACTGCCACCTCCTCGCAGTCGGCGACGACGCCGACGAAGCTGCCGTCGCGGACGACGCGGACTTCGCCGGGCAACTCCGAGACGCGCGTCGCGTCGACGCCGGTGAGCCGGGCGCCGGGTCGCGGCGGGTGCAGCAACCGGCCGAACAGCTGGCCGGGCAGCGTCATGTCGTGTACATAGCTGCGCCGCCCGGTGATCTTGCCCCGCAGATCGACCCGGGGGACGCTGGCGCCGACGATGCGGAGTCGATCCGGCGTCTTCGGTATCGCGCCGCCGCCGACGTTGTAGTCGAGCAGCGCATCGTCGGCCGTCTCCCAGTACGTGACGGTGCGCCCCGGCCCCGCGCTCACGACGCCGTCGGTCACGGCGAGCGCTGTTGCGTCGACGCCCAGCCGCTGCGCTGCGCGCGCGAGCAGCAGCCGCCGCGCCTCGGCGGCGGCGATGCGCAGCGCCGCACCCGAACCAACGATCGACAGGCTGCCGGTGGTCGTGCCCTCGTCGGGGCTCGCTTCGGTGTCGGCAGCGGCCATCCGCACGCGCGCGATCGCGACGTCGAGCTCGTCGGCGACGATCTTCGCCAACGCCGTCACGATGCCCTGGCCCAGCTCGACCTTGCCCGTCCACACCGTCACGGTGCCGGCGCGCACGACGCGCAGCCAGCGCGACAGCCGCGGCGTCCGGCGCAGTCTCGGGGGCAGCGAGCCTGCCGGCGCCGCGGCGGCCCTGGCGTCGGTCATGCGCCGCTACCGATTTCGGACAGCGCGCGCCGGATCGCGCGCAGCATCCGGTTGTGCGCGCCGCAGCGGCACAGATTGCGCTCGAGCGCCACGAGGATGTCGGCATCCGTCGCGGCCGGGTTGCGCGCGAGCAGCGCCGCGGTGCTCATGATCACGCCGCTCGCGCAGAAGCCGCACTGCAGCGCCTGCTCGGCTTCGAACGCGCGCTGCAGCGGGCGCAGCGCGCCGCCGCCCAACCCCTCGATCGTCACGATCTTCTTGCCGTCGACCGACCACAGCGGCGTGTCGCACGACGGCACGGCGTGGCCGTCGACGATGACGAAGCACGCGCCGCACTCGCCCTGTCCGCAGCAGCCGCAGCCGGCGCCGACGAGCCCGAGATCGTTGCGCAGCACGTAGACGGGCGGGGTGTCGGGCGCCGCGGCGACGACGTGCTCCTGGCCGTTCACGTTGATCCTGGCCGCGTGCGTCATGGCCGCCTCGGGCGTGGTTGGGTTCGCGGCCGGGCCGTCGCGACGGTCGCCGCGGACGGGCGAGCGTTCGCGGCCTTGTTTCCAGTCGTCGGAGGGCGTTCGATGGGGCGAAAAGCTATAGCCCCCGCGTTTTGCGCCTGTCAACGCGCGGGCAAGGGACCGCGGGCTTCCGTGCCCCCTGCCTCGCGGCGCAGGCGCCGTGCCGCTCGCGCCGACGTCGCCCCCGATCGCACGGCCTGCCGAATTCGAATTTGACATCGTCGGTTGACATCTCTGATTGTGGCGTTCTATAAGAATCTTCAGGCGAACGCCGCCGAGCGAACGGAAGAGGGGCCATGGCACGCATCATCGTCACCGGAGCGAACGGGTTCATCGGCGCCGAGGTGGTCAAGGCGCTCGCCGCGCGCGGCGACGAGGTCGCGTGCTTCGACATCGTCCTCGGGCCGGCGCTGCGCGCGCTGCAGGAGGGGAACGCGAACGTCCGCCTCGTCGCCGGCGAGATCACCGAGTGGCACCAGATCGCCAACCTGATCCGCGCCGCGAAGCCGGACGCGATCGTGCACTGCGCGGCGATCGTCGGCGTGATCGCGTCCGCCGACGCGCCGTTCGCGACGATGCGCGTGAACGTCGAGGGTGCGCTCACGCTATTCGAGGCGATGCGGCTGTTCGGCGTGAAGCGCGTCGTCAACATCAGCACCGAGGAGGTCTACGGCAACTTCACCGCGGATCGCATCACCGAGGATCATCCGTGCTTCCCCGTCATGCCCTACGGGATCTCGAAGTTCGCGGTCGAGCAGCTCGGGCGCGACTACCGGCGCAACCACGGTGTCGACGCGATCAACGTGCGCACCTGCTGGGTATACGGCCCTGGCCTGCCGCGGGCGCGGGTGCCCAAGACGCTGGTCGATGCCGCGGTCGAGGGGAGGCCGCTGCACGTTCCGGCGGGCGGCGACTTCCGCGTCGACCACGTCTACATCGACGACCTCGTCCGCGGCATCCTCGCGGCGCTCGACAAGCCCGCGCACCGCTACGACGTCTACCACCTGTCGTCGGGCGAGGCCCCGTCGCTGTTCGAGATCGCCGACATCATCCGCGAACTGGTCCCCGGGTGCGAGCTGTCGATCGGCCCCGGTCACTACCGGTTCGGCGACCGGATCGAGGTCGTGCGCAAGGGCGCGCTCGACACCAGCCGGTCGAAGAGCGAGCTCGGGTACGTGCCGCAGTTCGGGATCCGCCAGGGACTCGCCGCGTACATCGCGGCGCGTCGCGCGGAGCTGGCCTAGCGATTGCGCGCCGCCGGCGCGCGCCGTTCCACCACGACGTTCGGGAGAGAAGCCAGTGAAGAGCAAAGCGAAGCGCGGCGCGGTCGTGCACAACATCGCCGAGATCCCGTGGCAGCAGTTCCCGGGCCACTTCGGCAGCGCGCTGTCGAAGCCGCTGGTGCGGCCGGAGACGGCCGGTTCCCGGCTGCTCGACTACCGCATCTCGACCTACCAGCCGATGGGCTACGTCGAACTGCACACGCACAAGGTGCAGGAGCAGGTCTATCACATCCTCGACGGCGAGGGCCTGATGGAGATGGCCGGCGAGCGGCGCGTCGTGCGCCGGCACGACGTCGTCTTCATCCCGCCCGGCGTCGAGCACGGGATCACGAACTGCGGCTTGGGCGACCTCACCTTCATCGTCGTGACGACGCCGGTCGACGATGAATAGCGGGCAGCCCGCGGGCGGCGCGTTCCTGCCCGTCGACATGGCGGGCGTGCGCGTGCTCGTCACTGCCGGCGGCGCCGGCATTGGCCGGACGATCGCGGCCGCGTTCCGCGCACGCGGCGCGAGGGTTCACCTGTGCGACGTGTCGGAGCAGGCGCTCGAGGAGTCGCGCGCGCTGCTGCCCGACGTGCCGGGCGAGCGGGTCGACGTCGCGGATCCGGCGGCCGTCGCCGGCATGTTCGCGACGATCGAGCGGACGATGGGCGGCCTCGACGTGCTCGTCAACAACGCCGGGATCGCCGGGCCGACGGCGCGCGTGGAGAGCGTGACGCCCGCGGCGCTCGAGGAGACGCTCGCCGTCAACGTGGGGAGCCAGTTCCACTGCGCGCGCCACGCGGTGCCGATGCTGAAGGCCGCGGGCGGCGGCTCGATCATCAACCTGAGCTCGATCGCGGGCCGGCTCGGCTTCACGATGCGCAGCCCCTATTCGGCGTCCAAGTGGGCGGTGATCGGGTTCACGAAGAGCCTCGCCGTCGAGCTCGGCGAGAGCAACATCCGGGTCAACGCGATCCTGCCGGGGCACGTCAACTCCGACCGGTTCCGGCGCGTGGTGAAGGCCAAGGCCGAGTCGCTCGGCATCGGCGTCGACGAGATGCGCCGGCAGTATCTCGACGTCGTCTCGCTGAAGCGCACGGTCGAGGCGGAGGACGTCGCGAACATGGCGCTGTACCTCGCGTCGCCGTTCGGCGCCAGCATCACGGGGCAGGCGATCAGCGTCTGCGGCGACGTGCAGATGATGAAGTAGCGCGCGCGTCGGGCGGCGCCCTCTTCGCCCGCCGCGCGTCAGGGCAGCAGGCGCGCCTCGCGGTAGCGCGCGAGGTGGTCGCGGAACATCGCCGCGGTGGCCACGATGTCGTGGAAGCCCGCCTGCCGCAGCCGTGTGGTGGAGGACACGACGTCGTAGTCCTGGCGGAACAGGAAGTCGCCGAACCCCCAGACGGCGAACTCGTCGAGGCGCGACGCAGCGAGCCCGTGCCGCCGCACGACGCGCTGCCACACCGGATCCTTGTCGGCCATCAGCTCGGTGAGCAGCGCCGGCCTGACCTCGCCCGCGGCCATGCCGAAGTGGTCCGCAAGGCGGGGCCACAGCCGCTTCCAGCGGAAGAGATCACCGTTGGACACGTTGAACGCGCGGTTCGCGGCGCGCGCGTCGGTGGCGATGAAGACCATCGCCCGCGCGAGGTGCGTCGCGTCGGTCACCTCGGTCAACGCGTCCCAGCAGCCCTGGCGCCCGGGAAAGTGCAGCGGCAGCGACAGCTCCGCCATCACGGCCGCGTAAGCGCCGAGCAGCGGCACGAGGTTGCGGGCGCGCTCGGGCGCGAAGTCGCAGATCACGTTGGGACGCGACGCCGACCAGCTCCAGCGCTGCCCGCGCTGGCGCACACGCAGCAGGTCCTCCTGGTCGTAGTAGAAGTTCGGCGCCGCGGGACGCGCGTCGTCCTCCTGCGCGGGTGTCGGGTACGGCCCGAGGTGCACGCCGTAGTACTTCGCGCCTTCCACGAGGTGCACGTGCTCGAGGTGCGGCGCGGCGGGCAGCAGCGCGTCGAGCAGGTGGGAGAGCATCGCGGAGTTCTCGTCGACGCTCTCGACGCCGCCCTCGCCGTGCTTCGCCCGCGCCGTGTAGAACACGTGCGTGACGCCGGCGCATTCGCGCAGCGCGCGTGCGGTGTCGGCGGCGTCGAGGAGGTCGGCGCGCACGAAGCGCAACCGGCCCGCCGGCGCGATCGCCGGCGGATGCCGCGCGAGGCCGATCACCGTCCAGCCTGCGTCGGCCTGCAGCACCTCGACCAGGCGCTTCGCGGACGCGCCGGTCGCGCCCGCGATCAGCGCGGTGCGGGTCACGGCGGCGCGGTCCGTCGGGAAGGCGACCGCCGGCCGCGCGTCATCCGGCCGTCGCTTCGGCGGCCTCGCGGCCCGAGTCGCGGGCGTCCGCCGCGCCGGTGACGATCATCCGCACCACCTCGTCCTGGTTGGTGTCGAACACGCGGCGGGAGCCGATCGAGCGCCCCGTCTTCATCACGGTGATGCGGTCGGCGTTGTCGAACACGTGGTTCAGGTTGTGGCTGATGATGAGCACGGCACGGCCGTGGTCGCGCATCTCGCGGATCAGCGCGTAGACCTTGCGCGTCTCCTCGACGCCGAGCGCCGCGGTCGGCTCGTCGAGGATGATGACCCGCGCGTTGAAGCACACGCAGCGGGCGATCGCGATCGACTGCCGCTGCCCGCCCGACATCGACCGCACCTTCTGCCGGGCGTTCGGGATGTTGATCTTGAGCCGGCTCATCAGCTCGCGCGCCCGCTCCTCCATGCGCCGGTTGTCGAGGAACCAGCCGAACGGCGCCGGCTGCGTGATCTCGCGGCCGAGGAAGACGTTGGCCGGCACGTCGAGATTGTCGGCGAGCGCCAGGTCCTGGTACACCGTCTCGACGCCGAGCGCCTTGGCGCCGCGCGGGTCGTTGATCTCGACCTCGCTGCCCTCGAAGGTGATCGTGCCGTCGTCCTTGCCCACGGCGCCCGACAGCGTCTTGATCAGCGTCGACTTGCCCGCGGCGTTGTCGCCGACCAGCGCGTGCGTCTCGCCGGCGTAGAGGTCGAGGTCCACGCCCTTCAGCGCCTGCACGCCCCCGTAGGCCTTGCAGATCCCGCGCATCTGCACCAGCGGCAATTTCTCTTCAGCCATGATCGGCGTCCGGTTTCAGCCGTCGACCGGAAGGCGGGGAGCGCCCGCCTCCCGGGACGGCCGCGTGCATCACTTCTTCTGCATGGCGACCGTCTGATCCCAGTTCGGCACCGAGCGCTCTTCCGGCGTCTTCATGAACCCGGCGACGTTCTGCTTGTCGACGACCACGATCGGCAGCTCGATCTCCTTCGGCACCGATTGCTTGCGCAGGTAACGCACGGCCGCCGTCACCGCGAGGTACGCCTGGTCGTGGCCGCTGAAATCCGCCGTGGCGAACATCTTGCCGGCCGCGATCGCCGCGGTGGCATCGGGAATCCCGTCCACGCCGGTCACCTTGGTCTTGCCGCGTCCCGCGGCGGCCAGTGTCTCGGCGACGCCGACGGCCATGTCGTCGTTGGCGCAGACGACACCGTCGACGTCCGGATAGCGCTGCATCAGGTTCTCGAACACCTTGACGGCTTCCAGACGGCGGTACTGGCCGGGCTGCGAGGTCAGGAGCTCGATGCCGGGGTTGTCCTTCAGCGCGCGATCGAGCCCTCTCTTGCGGGCCTGCGCGGTGCTCGCCGCCGGGACGCCGTCGATGTGGATGATCTTGCCCTTGCCACCCATCGACTTGAACAGATAGGTGGAGACCTCGTACCCGATCTTCTCGTCGTTCGACCCGATGTAGCTGACGAGCTCGACATCGGTCATCGTGTTGTTGTAGCCGACGACCGGAATGCCGGCCTTGTTGACCTTCTGGATCGAGGGGACCAGCGCCTTGTAGTCGACGGGCACGAACACGAACGCATCGGGCTTCTTGACGATCCAGTCCTCGACCAGGCGCGTCTGCTCCTCGATGTTGTCGGGTTTCGTCGGCGCGACGACCTCGAGGTTGACCCCGAGCTCCTTGGCCGCCTTCTCCGCTCCGATCCGGCAGCCCTTCCAGAACGGATTGGTGACGTTCTTCACGAAGAACGCGATCGTCACCGGCTTGCCCGTCTGCGCCAACGCTTCCTGCCACGCCGTTCCGAGCGCCGTCGCCGACGCTGCCGCTGACACCTTCAGAAAGTTTCTGCGATCCATTGCCGTCCCTCCTTTTGCTTCGGTTGTCTACCGACCTTCTACGTACTCTTGCCCACCAGCTTCGACCCGCCGACCTGGTCCGCCAGGACCGAGACCAGGATGATCGCACCCATCACGCCGCTCTGCCAGAACGTCTGCACGCCGAGCAGGTTCATGCCGTTGAGGACCAGCGCGAGGATCACGGCGCCGATCGCCGTGCCGGCGATGCCGCCGACGCCGCCGAACAGCGACGTGCCGCCGAGGCAGACGGTGGCGATCGCCGGCAGCAGCAGGTCCTCGCCGATGCCGGAGTCCGCCGCGTTGACGCGCGCGATCACCACCAGTGCGGCGAACCCCGACAGCAGGCCGCACAGCGCGTAGACGAAGGCGAGGCGCGTGCGCACGGGCATGCCGGACAGCCGCGCGGCGCCGGGATTGCCGCCGATCGCATAGATCGCCCGGCCGAGCACGGTGCCGTGCAGCATGACGTGCAGCGCCAGCAGCACGATGGCGGCGATGATGACCGGCACCGGGATTCCCAGGACGAACCCGGTCCCGATGAAGCGGAACCCCGCGGGCAGGCCGTAGATCACCTCGCCCTTCATGAAGACGTAGCCCAGGCCGTGCGCGATCCACAGCATCCCGTACGTGGCGATGAACGGGGGAATGCGGCCGAACGTCACGAGCAGTCCGTTGGCGCTGCCGGCCGCGAGCCCGACCGCGAGCGCAGCGAGAATCCCCCACGCCAAGTGGCCCTGGCTCATCAGCGACGCCGACAGGCAGGCGGCGAGGCCCAGGATCGCGCCGAGCGCCAGGTCGATGCCGCCCGTCAGCACGACGATGGTGAGTCCCGCCGCCATCAGGAACTGCACCGACGCCTGGCGCATCACGTTGGCGAAGTTGCCCCAGGACAGGAATTGCGGGCTGAGGATCGCCAGCGCGACGACCAGCACGCTGATCGCGAACAGGCGCGACAGGACGACGAAGACCCCATGGTCGATGCGGCGGGCGAGGCCGGCCGGCAGCGGCGACGTCTCGGCGCTCATCGAACCGCCCCCGCGCTTGCGGCTCGCGCCGCGGCGCCGCTCCCCGAAGCAACTCGCAGTTGCGCGCCTTGGGGCCCGGCGGCGCTCATGAATTGAGCGCCCGGATCGAATCGATGCCGACGGCGGTGATGATCACCACGCCGACGCACGCCACCTGCCACTCGGTCCCCACGCCGAGGAGGTTCAGTCCGTTGCGCAGCACGCCCACCGCCAGCGCGCCGACGATCGTTCCCGCGATCCCGCCGTTGCCCTTCTCGAACGACGTGCCGCCGAGAATCACCGCGGCGATCGCGTCGAACTCGAGGCCGACGCCGATGGTCGGGTGGGCGGCGTTCATCCGCGCGGTCATGATGAACGAGGCGATTGCCGTGAGGACGCCGGCGTAGACGTAGACGCCGATGTGATAGGCGGCGACGCGGGTCCCGGCGAGCTTCAACGCCTCGCGGTTGCCGCCGATCGCGAACACGTAGCGGCCGAACTTCGTCTCGTAGAGCAGGACCCACGTGAGCGCGAACGCGGCCGCCGTCGCCCAGATCGGCACCGGGATCGCGAGGAAGACGCCGTCGTTGAACCAGCGGTAATAGGCGGGCAGCTGGACGACCGAGTCGCCGCGCGTGAGCACGGTGGCGATGCTCTGCGCGATGCCGAACGTGCCGAGCGTCACGATGAACGGCGGCATCCCGGCCACCGCGACCAGCGAGCCGTTGAGCAGACCCAGCGCGCCGCCGATGCCGATCGCCGCCGCCACCGCGGCGGGCAGCGGGTAGCCGGCGACGACCATCAGGCTCGCCGCGACGCCGCACAGGCCGAGCACCGGGCCGAGGCTCAGGTCGATCCCTTCGGTCAGGATGACGAGCGTCATCCCGAGCGCGACGATGGTCAGCACGGCCACCTGCAGCGCGACGTTGGTGAGGTTCGCCGCGGTGAAGAAGCCGGGCGTCCAGATCGTCAGCACGATGCCCATCAGCGCGAGCAGGTAGAACGCGCCCGGCGCCTTCCTGGCCCAGACCAACGTCGCGGAGCGCCGGATCAGCTGGGGGTGGAGTGCGGCTTCGCTCATGAGGCGCGGCGCGGCGACGCTTCGTTACGTCCCGCCCCAGCCCATCGCGAGGAGCTTCGCGGCGCTGTCCTCGATGTCACGATCCGCAGTCGGCGAGATGATCTCGAAGATCGGCCGGTTCGTGTAGCCGATCTCGGAGAGCACGGCCGGGATCGGCGCGAAGTCGACGGTGCCGAGTCCGATCGGGTCGTGGCGGTAGAGCTTCTGGTTGGTGTCGGACAGGTGGACCACCTTGAGGCGCCGGCGGCACTTGCGCAGCGCGGCGCCGACGTCCTCGTTGATGAAATGACCGTTGGCGACGTCGTAGACGATGCCGATCCGGTCGTTGCCGTAGCGGTCGAGCGACTGCAGCAGCGCATCGATGCCCGGCAGGAACGCGAACGGCATGTTCTCGACGTAGAGGGCCGTGCCGGCCTTCTGCGCCAGCGGCGCGAGGTCGTCGAGCGCAGCGTAGAAGTAGCCCATCAGGCGTTCGGTCGGCGCCGGGAACAGCGGGTTCGCCTTGCCCGGGCCGATCACCACGCCCGGGACGCCGAGGTCGCCGGCGAGCGCGACGACGCCGCGCAGGTTCGCAAGCGTGTAGGCGCGCATCTCCGGCGCGGCCCCCGCGAGGTTGAGGTCGATGTTGGGCATGTTGAGCGTCGTGACGGTGAGGCCGTTCGACTCGATAAACCGGTGCAGCTCGCGGCGCGCGGCCTGGTCGACCTCGGCGGGCCACAGGTGGCCCGGGTACATCATCAGCTCGAATTCGGTGTAGCCGCGGCCGGCGAACGATTCGAGGCACGCACGGGCCGTGTGGCTCAGCGTGTACGAGTAGGTGTTGATGGCAAAGGGGGAGGCGGTGCGGTTCATCGGTCGGGTTCCGTCAGGGTGCGGGCACCGCCGGGAGCGCGATGCCGATCGTTGCCGTGTCGCCTACGCCGCCTTCGCGGCGGCGGCCATGCGCCGCCAGTCGCTCGTCGGCTCGAAGCCCAGCACGTCCCGCGCCCGGGAGATGTCGAGCACGGCGGCGACCGGGTTCCGGCGAAAGTGATCCGGATTGCGGATTGCGGGAAGGGTCCCGTAGCGCTCGCGCAGCAGGTCGAGCGTGGGCCGCGTATTGAGCCCGTCGGCCGCCGAGACGTAGAACGCCTGGAACGGCGCCGTCGCGAGTCCAAGTGCCAGCCGGAAGCCCTGGGCGACGTCCTCCGGCGAGACGTAGGTCCAGAGGTGGTAGTTCTGCACGTCGGCGCCGCGGGCCTCGAGCTCCGGGTATTCCGGCGGGAAGACGATGTGCGTCGGCCGGATCGCGAGCACTTCCAGCTTGCCGCGGTTGGCGTAGCTGCGGCAGATCGCCTCGGTCACTTCCTTGCTGAGCGAGTAGAACTCGATCGGCCGCAGCGGGTGGGCTTCGTCGATCGGCAGGTACTGCGGGCCGTAGCCCGGCGGGTTGTAATGGAGGCCGAGTGCCGCATCGCTCGAAGCGACGACTACCCGGCGCACGCCCGCTTCCTCCGCCGCCTGCAGCACGTTCCAGGTGCCCTGGACGTTGGTGTTGAAGGTCACGTCGGCGGGGGCGGTGCGCGGATTGGGGATGGCCGCGAGGTGGACGACGGCGTCCTGCCCCTGGAAAGCCCGCTTCAGCGCGGCGAAGTCGGTGATGCTCGCCCGCACGTTGCGCACGCCGGCCGCCGCCGAGACCTTCAGGTCGAGCACGGTCAATGCGCAGCGCCCGCGAAGGTCCTCCGTCACGTAGCCACCGAGGCGGCCGCTGCCGCCGGTGCACAGCACTTTCTCGAAACGCATGCGTCGTTCCTTGCGCAGTTCGGGCCGAAGGGTCGGCGTCAGGCGGCGGGAAGGCGTTTGCCCGAAAGGACGGCCGCGGGCCGCCGCCGCGGCCCGTCCACGGCCTGGATTCTCCTCCGCTCGCGATCGGCATTTTCCATTGTTGCAACCGATGCGACGTGGTGAAATCCACTATAACCGCCGCTTTCCGTCAGTGTCAACCGATGCCACGCACAGCGGGCGGATCACGCAGGGGCGGAGGTGGGTGCGAGATGCAAAGGCGGCGCGCCCGTCCCCGCGGCGGCATCGCCGCCCGTCACCATGAGCCTCACGATCTCGCCGACGTCGGTGGTGCTCACTTCGAGGTCCCGGACCAGCGAGCCTCGCTTCATGACCACCACGCGATCGCAGACTGTCATGATGTCCTGCAGGCGATGGCTGATGAGAATGATGCTGAGGCCCGCCGCCTTCAGCTTGCGCACCAGCGCGAGCAGCAGCTCGACCTTCTCGACCGAGAGCGCCGCCGTCGGTTCATCGAGGATCATCACCTTGGGATCGAAGGCGATCGCCCTTGCGATCGCGACCGACTGCCGTTGTCCACCGGAAAGGTTCTCGACGTTGAGCCGGATCCGTTCCTCGAGTCCCGGATCGAGACGGCTCATCAGCGCCCGCGTCCGCTGCTCCATCTTCCGCGTGTCGAGAAACCGGACGCCGAGGATGCGGCGCGTTTCCTCGCGGCCGAGAAAGACGTTCCGAGTCACGTTGAGCTGACCGATCACCGCCAGGTCCTGGTAGACGATCTCGATGCCCATGAGCCTCGCCTCGTGCGGCGAGCGGAAGGCGACGGGCTCTCCGTCGAGCAGCGTCTCGCCTTCGGTCGGCGGCACAGCGCCGCAGAGAATCTTCACCAGCGTGGACTTGCCCGCGCCGTTGTCGCCGACGATCCCGACCACCTCGCCCTGGTAGAGGTCGAGGTTCATGCCCCGGAGCGCGTAGACCTGCCCGTACTGCTTCTTGATGCCGCGCATGCGGACCAGGGGCGCAGGCCGGTTCGAGGTGGCCGTCATCGTCGCTTCCTCACGTTACTTGATGACCCCGATCTTCGAGCGTTCCAGCGCCACGACGATGGCCAGGACCAGCACGATTCCCTTGATGATCATCTGGACGTCGCTGGTGAATCCGACGATGATCAGACCGTTCGAGAGTGCGCTGATCGCGACGGCGCCGATGACGGTGTTGGTCACGTTCCCCACGCAGCCCGTCAACGGCGTGCCGCCCAGCACGACCGCCGTGATCACATCGAGTTCGAGCGAAGCTCCGAGATTGGGGGTGGCTGCCCCCTGCCGCGACGCGAGCACGAGTCCGCCAAGGCCGGCGGCAAGCCCGGAGAAGACGAAGATGGTGACCTTCAGCCGGTCGAGCGGCAGCCCGACGAGCCGGGCCACGTGCTCGCTTCCGCCAAGGGATCGAATGTAGAGCCCGGTCGGCGTCTTGTTCAGTATCAGCCAGAACAGCAGGCAAAGAGCTGCGGCGATGAGAACGACCGTCGGATAGGCGCCGAGGTTGCCCAGGATCGGCAGACCGTGAACGACGAACGACTCGCCGTCGGACAGCAGGTAGGCGATCCCCCGCGCCGTTGTCAGCATCGCGAGCGTCACCAGAAACGACGGGATCCGCAGGTACACGAAGACGAGGCCATTGGCGAGTCCCGCCAGCGCACCGAGACCGAGCCCGATCAGCAGCGCCGGCACGGGCCCGGCACCGGGGGCGACCTGTGCGGCGACGATTCCGGCAAGCGCCGCGACCGAGCCGACCGAGAGATCGATCGAGCCCGAGATGATGACCAGCGTCAACCCGAAGCCGACGATGGCCAGCACCGACGCCTGGGTCAGGACCACCTGGAAGTTGGCCGCGCTGAGGAAACGCGTCGGCGCCAGCGTCCCGAAGATCGCGAGGCACAGCGCCAGCGACAGCAGCGGGACGACAACGCTTCCGCGCAGGCGCAGGAACACGCCGCGCGCGGTCAGGGCCGACGCGCGCAGCCGGGTCGCCAATGGTGCTGCTGCAGTCACGCTGCCTTCGGCGGTGCAACTCGGAGGTCGGATGGGGACCGCGGCGATGCGGGGACCGCCGGGGCCTCTCTGGAGTCCTGCCGCCCGTCAGGGCTTCATTTCGATGACGAATTCGGTCGGCGCGCCCGGATTGTGGAAGCGGGACCGCTGCTTCCAGTCGATCTGGATCGGGTTCTTGTAGAACTGCTCGTCGAACTTGGCGGCCGTCGCCTGCGTGACCACGATGTCGCGGATCATCGTCATCTTGTTCGCCGGCGCCACGCCGTTGATGAAGTCGTACATCAGGACGGTGGTGATCGCGCCTTCGTACCAGTGCCCTCCGCCGGACACCGCGAACGCTCCGGTCTTCAGCTTCTCGACGACCTCGGGAATGGCGTCGAGTCCGGCGATCTTGACCTTGTTGGCGACTCCGCGGTCCTGGAGGACCTTCCAGGCGCCCATGGCCCAGTCGTCGTTGCCGCCGTAGAGGCAGTCGAATTCCGGGCCCGGCATCGCGGTCAGCCACGCCTCCATCGTCTTCGTCCCGTCGGCGCGCACGTTCATCGCCCACTCTTCCCGCAGGATCTTGACTTCGGGATGCTCGCTGGTCGCCCGGGCGCGTCCTTTCGTCCGCGCCTGGTAACCGGAATGCCCGCGCACGCCGTTGTTCACGACGATCTTCGTGCATCCCTGCTTCAGCAGTTCCGCGGCGATCATGTAGCCCAGTTCCTCGTCGTTGACCCCGATGAACGCCAGATACTTTCCCGATTCCGGGCCGACCCCCGGCCAGCGGTCGGCGATCATCAGCGGCAGCTTGTTCTTCTCGACGAGATCGAGAATGGCCGGCCCCATCTGCGTGTTGTGGGGAATGACGATCAGGCCGTCGACGCCGCTCGAGATCAGGCCCTGCAGCGTGTCGATCTGCTTTTCCTCGCGATTCTCGTAGTCGACGAGCTTGAGCGTGATCCCCAGCGACTTGGCCGCCTGTTCCGCCGACTTCGCGAAATTGACCCAGAACGGATTGGTCCGATGGGGAATCAGCATGCCGATGCGGACGCCCTGCTTTGCGACGGCGCCGGGCTGCTGCGGGGCCGTCGCCTTCGCGGGCTCCGCCGGCGTCCCGGCGGCGGGTCGCGCGGTCGGTGCTTCCCGGGTCGTCGCCGTCTGCGCAACGACGGGTAACGACAGTGCGGACAGCAAACACGCCGCGGCGGCGAGAACTGCGATTCGTTGCGAATGCTGATGCATGGTGTTGCCTCCCTTGTCGACGGCTGCGGGCAGGACCCGCGCCCAGTTCCTGTCGCTGCGCGCCCGATGCATCCGGCGGCACGCCTGCGATGACTGCCTCGGTTCAAACGAGCGTTGCGCACCGGCGGCGACGCGGCGGCGTCGGTCGACCTCGCCCGGGCGCCCGGCGTCCGGCACACGGGCCGCGTCGAGATCACGCGGCCGTGATTGAAACAGATCTCCTCATTGCGCAACCGCTTCTTCGTCAATGCCGGAGCGAATGCGACGTGATGAAAAGAAACATGATTGCCGCATCCATTGCGACTGTCAACTCCGACCCGACGCGATGGCATCGCCGGTCGACGAAGCCGCCGGCGATCGGCGAGCCCGGCGCCGGGTGCGGGCGTTCAGCCTCAGGCATCGAGCGGATCCCAGTACCACCACGTCCGCTCGACGACCCAGTCCTTCACGTCCTCACGGAAGGCGAGGTAGTGTGGCGAGGTCCGGTGCGCGTCGAACGCCGCTTCGTCGGCATAGTCTTCGATCAGCAGGAACAGCGTCGGATCGCCGCGGTCCTGGCGGACGTCGAACCGGGCGCAGCCGGGCTCGTCGGTCACGCTGGTGCGCGCGTGCCGCAGCAGCCGCGCCTTGAAGAGGTCAATGGCCTCCGGACGCACCCGAAGGTGTGCCGTGTGGAAGACGCTCATGCCGGCTCCGCGCGGTGCTGCCGCCGGTCAGGCGACGAGAGGCCGCAGGTCGTGCTCGGCCTCGTAGCCGATCGCGTCGCGGGCGCGGGACAGGTCGTAGAGCGGCGCATGCGGATTGCGCGCATAGACGTCCGGGCTGCGGACCTCGACCTTCCGGCCGAGGTGCCGCTCGAGCCGCTCGATCGTCGGCTCCGGCGCGAGCGTCGACGTCGCCGAGATGAAAAGTCCCTCGAACCGCGGCAGTGCCGCGGCTTGCAGTGCCAGCCGGAACGCCCGCGCGACGTCGCGCGGATCGACGTAGTGCCACAGCGGTCCGCCGCCGGCCGCGCTCGGCCCGCCCACGGCCGGCCCCTTGTAGCGCGCCGGATCCTTCGCCCGCGCCCTCGCTTCGCCGTACATCTCCTCGTAGAGCACGAAGACCGGGCGCAGCGCGATCACCTCGAGCGTGCCGCGCTCGACGAAGCTGCGCCCGATGTCCTCGCCCAGCAGCTTGCTCAGCGCGTAGGGATCGGTCGGGCGCAGCGGATGGGCGGCATCGACCGGCGCGTACTCGGGCCCGCGCATGCTGCCCGACGTCACGGTGAACCCGACGACCGAATCGCTGCTGCAGAGGATCACCCGCTTCGCCCCCGCGGCCTCGGCGGCCTGCAGCACGTTCCACGTGCCCACCACGTTGACGGTGAGGATACGCTCGCCAGGGCCGCTCCAGATGTTCGGCATCGCCGCTATGTGGACGACCGCGTCGACGCCGGCGCACGCGCCTTGCACCGCCGTCATGTCCGTCACGTCGGCGATCGTCTGCGGCACGTCCTCGGGACCGCGCTTCTGGTCGAACCCGGTGACGGTGCAGTGCGGCTGCAGCTCGCGCACGACGTGGCGCCCGAGCAGGCCGCCCGAGCCGGTGACGAGCACGTTCCTGAACTTCATCTTCGGCTCCTCCTTGATCGGCGCAGCGGCGGCCATCAGTCGAGCAAGCTCTCGGGATGCGCGCGCATCCAGTCGGCGAACGCGGCGACGCCGGCGGCGAGATCGTGCGCGGGGCGGAAGCCGGTGTCGTCGAACAGCCGCGAGCCGGCGAGCGGGCCGCGCATCCGCGTGTGGTCGGTCCACGGCGCGGTCCCCGGCCCGACCTCGATCACGGCACCCGGCACCGCCGCCCGCACGGCCGCGGCGACCGCGGCGGTGTCGAAGTTGCGCCCGGAGCCCAGGTGATAGACGTCGTGCGCGAGCGCTTTCGCGCCGTACGCGGCGAGGAGCCCCGCGGCGACGTCGGCGACGTACGTGTAGCTCGCCGCGAAATCGCCGCCGGAAGGCTCGCGCACCGGCTTGCCGGCGAGTGCGAGCTTGAGGAACAGCGGGATCGGCCCGCGCGGGTTCGCGCGCGTCCGCGGCACCAGCGGCGGCCCGTACACCCACGAGATGCGCACCGTCGCCGCCGGGACGCCGAACTGCGACCGGTAAAGGCTCGTCAGCAGCTCGCCGGCGAGCTTCGTCGTGCTGTAGGTGTTCGTCGGCTTCGGCAGCATGTCCTCGGGGATCGGCGTGGTCCCGTCGGGCGCGTTCTGGAACACCGAACCGGTGCTGACGTAGAGGAAGCCGCGCCAGCGAAGGCGCCGCGCGGCGTCGAGCAGCCGGCACACGGCGCCGACGTTCGCGTCGACGGCGCCGACCGGATCGGTGCGGGCGACCTCGTCGTTGGGCACCGCCGCCGTGTGGATGCAGCCGTCGACCGGATGCCGCTCGACCAGCGCCGCGACCTCGGCGGGCAGCGCAAGGTCGCAGCGCACCCAGGTCACGCGCCCGCGCAATGCCTCGGCGTCGGCGGCGCGATAGACGTTGCGGTACTGCGCGACCACGGCGTGTCCGGCGGCGAGCGCCTGGCGCACGGTCTCGTAGCCGACGTGCCCCATGCCGCCGGTGATCAGGATTGCCATGGCGTTCGGTGTCCGTTCGGGGTTCGGGTTCGGGGGAGGGCGGTGCGCGCGCTCACTGCCGGCGCAACTGGAAGACGAGCCGGTACCGGTCGACGGCCGCCACCTCCGGCAGCAGCGGCAGCAGATGCCGGGCGACGGCGTCGCCGAGCCGGTCGATGTCGCTGCCTTCGACCAGGATCGCGTGACCGACGATCGCGTCGGCGCCGCCGCGCAGCCTCTTCTCCTCGGTGCGCAGCGTCGACGCCGCGACGTCCGCCGTCCAGGCCTCGACGCGCAGCACGCCCGGCGCGCTCGCCAATGCCGCTATCCCGTGCGCCGCGAACGCTGCCTCGGCGCCCGAGCCATCGCCGGCGATCCGCAGCGTGACGAGCAGGCCGCCCTCGGCGTCGCCGGCCCCGGCGACGAAGCGGAACACCGCGCGCGTCGGGTTCCGGTAGCGCGGCATCAGTGTTCGCGTCCAGTCCGTCGGCTGGTTGAGCGCCGCGAGGTAGGGCGCCGACGCCAGCACCGCGGCATCGGCGACGTCGTAGCGGCAAAGGTAGCGGGGCCCGGCACCGAGGTTCACGTAGCGCCGGGCGCGCGCGAAGCCGGGGATGCCGACCCGCTCCGCGTGGTGCTGGCGGTCGTACCAGTCGTCGAACGCAGGCTCGAAACCCGCTTCCACGCCGTGCCAGACGGCGAGCAGTCCCTGCGTCGTCCGGTGCTGGCGCGGCATCGGCGGGCTGGCTTCGGGCGGGGTGGCGTTCATCGTGGCCGATCGCGGTGCGTGGTCCGATATCCTACATTGTCGGTTGACATTCGACCATGTGAAGTATTATAGAATGGCTTCGGCGCCCCCGCGCATCGCCGTCGCCGTCCCCCGCTGCGCGGCCCGTCCCCAACCGTCGTCACCCATCCCGAAAAGGTCAGCGCGACATGGCACGAATGAAAGGCGCGGAACTCATCGCCAGCTTCCTCGTCGAGGAGAAGATCCCCTACGTGTTCGGCATCTGCGGCCACGGCAACGTCGGCCTGCTCGACGCGCTCTACGACGTGCGCGACAAGGTGAAGCTGGTGTCGCCGCGCCACGAGCAGACCGCGGCGCACATGGCGGACGGCTATTTCCGGGTCCGCCACCAGCCGGTCATGACGCTCACGTCGACGGGCCCGGGTTCGGCCAACCTGGTCATGGCGCTGGCCGTCGCGCAGACCGATTCGTCCGCGCTGCTCGCGCTTACGGCGAACGTGCCGACGTCGCAGTTCAACCGGGGGCCGTTCCAGGAGCTCAACCGGCACAACCAGGCCGACTTCCCCAACGTGATCCGGCCGGTCGTCAAGCACAGCTTCCAGCCGAGCCGCGTCGACATGCTGCCGCTGGCGTTGCGGCAGGCGGTGACGACGATGACGAGCGGCCGCCCGGGGCCGGTCAACGTCGACGTCCCCTACAACCTGTTCCAGGAGGAGGCCGACGTCGCGCTCGAGCCCGCGTGGGACGGCTTCAACAGCCGCAGGAGCGGCGCGTCGCCGGCGGACATCGCGACCGCCGCGGCGATGATCTGCGCCGCGAAGCGTCCGGTGTTCTTCATCGGCCACGGCGTCACGCTGTCCGAGGCGGGGCCGCAGCTGACCGCGCTCGCGCGGCGGTTGCGCATCCCCGTCATCAGCTCGCCCAACGGCATGGGCTGCCTCGACATGGACGACCCGCTGTCGCTCGGCTTCATCGGGCGCAACGGCGCATACCCGGCGAACCAGGCGGGACGCCACGCGGACCTCGTCATCACGCTCGGCGCGCGCTTCGACGACCGCTCGGCGTCCTCCTGGCTGCCCGGCTATTCGTGGAACTTCCCGTATTGCAAGCTGATCCAGGTCGACGTCGACCACGCCGAGCTCGGCCGCAACTACGCGCCGGACCTCGGCATCCTCGCCGACGCGCGGACATTCCTGATCCAGCTGCTCGCGGAGGTCGACCGCGGCACGCTCGCGGCCGGCGCGGCGATCGACGCGTGGCACGCCGAGATCGCGGCGTGGCGCGCGCAGTGGGAGGCGTTCATCCGCCCCGGCTTCGAGCTGCACGCGTCGCCGATCCGCCCCGAGCGCATCGTCGCCGACTGCCGGTCCGTGCTCCCCGACGACGCGGTCATCTCGCTCGACTCGGGCATCCACCACAACTGGTTCATGCAGTTCTGGAAGGCGCGCCGCCCGCAGACGATGCTCAACACCTGGGGCTACTCGGGGATGGGCTTCGGCCCGAGCTCGATCCTGGGGGCCAAGCTCGCGGCGCCCGACCGGCCCTGCGTGTCGATCTGCGGCGACGGCGGGTTCACGATGGTCCCGCACGTGCTCTGCACGGCGGTCGAATACGACATCCCGGTCGTCTGGGTCGTCTGGAACAACTTCGCGTGGGCGGCGATCCGCGACCTGCAGTACGGCTACTTCGACGGCCGCGAGATCGGCACCGCCTTCTACCACGGGCCCGAGCGCAAGCCGTACAACCCGGACTTCGCCGCGTGGGCGCGCGCCGCGGGCGCCGAGGGCATCACCGTCACCCGCTCGCAGGACTTCAAGGGTGCGCTCGAACAGGCCGTGCGGCAGAACCGGCCTTGCGTGGTCGACGTGCACGTCGACGCCGACATCCGGCCGCCGTCCACCGGCGCGTGGCAGCTGCCGCCGCTGCATTACAAGGAGCCGGTGTTCGGCAAGAAGCACGTCGCGGGCGCCTAGGCCTGGCACCCGCGGCCATTGCGCCATCCCCGCACCCCCAGACGATTCCCCGAGGCTGCCATGGCGAACGCGAACCTCCCCCCAATCCCCGGCGCCAGGGCCGCGATTCCGCGCGTCCGGATGCTGATCGGCGGCGCGTGGCGCGAAGGCGGCACCGAGCGCGACATCGTCAACCCGTACAGCGGTGAAGTCGTCGCGCGGGCGCCCGAGTCGTCGCTGCAGGACCTCGACGACGCGCTCTCCGCTGCGACCGCCGCGAAGCCGCTGGCGGCGGCGATGCCCGGCTACGAGCGCGCGGCGCTGCTGCGCAAGGCCGGGCAGCTGCTGCTGGAGCGCGTCGACGACATCGCGCTGTGCATGACGCGCGAGACGGGCAAGGCGATCAAGGACGCGAAGGCGGAGGTCGCGCGCTCGCAGGACACGATCATGCTCTCCGCCGAGGAGGCGATCCGCATCGAGGGCGAGCAGGTTCCGCTCGACGGTTCGGCGATGGGCGCGGGCAAGATGGCGTTCATGCTGCGCTTCCCGGTCGGCGTGGTGGCCGGCATCACGCCGTTCAACGCGCCGTTCAACCTCGCGTGCCACAAGGTGGCGCCGGCGATCGCCGCGGGCAACACGATCGTCCTGAAGGCGCCGCCGCAGTCGCCCGGCGTGGTGACGAAGCTCTTCGAGCTGTTCGTCGACGCGGGTGCGCCGCCCGGATTCGTCAACCTGCTGCACGGGAACACCGTCGGGCCGGCGCTGGTGCGCGATCCGCGCGTGGACTTCATCACGTTCACCGGCTCCTCCCGCGCCGGCCTCGAGATCAAGGCGGCGAGCGGCACGCGCCGCGTCGCGCTGGAGCTCGGCGGCAACGGCGTCACGATCGTCCATGCCGACGCCGACTTGGCCGACGCCGCGCCGACCTGCGCGCGTAACGCGATGCGTCTCGCCGGCCAGAGCTGCATCTCGGTGCAGAACGTGTACGCGCACGAGAGCCTGTACGACGCGTTCGTCGCGCAGCTGGTCGAGCACGTCGGCAAGCTTCGCCTCGGCGATCCCGCGGACCCCGCCACCGACATCGGCACGCTGATCGACGAGGCCGCCGCCAAGCGCGTCGAGCAGTGGGTCACCGAGGCGGCGAGCCGCGGCGCCCGCGTGCTGGCCGGCGGCAGGCGCCACGGCGCGCAATACGAGCCGACGGTGCTGGTCGACGTCGATCCGTCGATGAAGGTCGTGTGCGAGGAGGTGTTCGGCCCGGTCGTCGCCGTGCAGCGCTACGGCGACCTCGCGGCCGTCCTCGCCGCCGTCAGCGCCGACCGCTACGGGCTGCAGTGCGGCATCTACACGAAGTCGCTGCCGGTCGCGTTCCAGGCGATCCGCGGCCTGCGCGTCGGCGGCGTCATCGTCAACGGCAGCTCCACGTGGCGGACCGACCAGCTCGCGTACGGCGGCGTGAAGGCGAGCGGCCTCGGCCGCGAGGGTCCGCGCTACGCGATCCGCGACATGACCGAAGAGCGGCTGGTCGTGTTCAACCTGTGAGCGTCCGCACGATGTCTGCCCGCGCACGCGCCACGGTGATCGACGTCCGCCTCGCGCGCCTTTCCGGACCGGCATGAAGACTGCGGGATCGGGAGCTCCGAAGCGGCGAGCGGCAGCCGCGGCGGCGGCCAGGGTGCTCAAGCGCGCCGGCGCCGCGGTCGCGCAAGCGCCGGCGCCGGAACCGAAGGCGGCCAAGACCAAGGAGCGCGGCGGCATCCAGTCGCTTGAGCGTGCGTTCGCGATCCTCGAGCAGGTCGCCCTTCACCGCGACGGCATCTCGCTCGCCGAGCTGTGCAAGAGCGTCGGCCTGCACAGCAGCACGACGTTCCACCTCGTCCGGACGATGGCACAGCTGGGCTATGCGAGCCAGGAAGCCGAGTCGAGGAAATACCGGATAGGCCGGAAGGTGTTCGCGCTCGCCGCCGGCGCGCTCAACGAGAACGAGCTCGCCAAGCGCGTGACGCCGGTTCTCGAGCTCCTCACGGACCGTACCGGCGAGAGCTCGCATTTCGCGCTCCGTTCCGGCGACGACATCGTGATCCTCGCGAAGACCCGCGGCGCCGGCATGTTTCAGCTGGTCGACCGCGCGGGTGCCGTGCGCCCGCCCAATGCGACCGCGCTCGGCAAGGTGCTGCTTGCCGCGCTGACGCCGGCACAGATCGAGCGTCACCTCGACCGGCACGAGCTCGCCCGCTTCACGCCGAAGACGATCGTCGAGCGCGACGCGCTGATGGCCGAGCTCGCGCAGGTGCGCCGCAACGGCATCGCGTTCGACGACGGCGAATTCGATGCCGAGGTACGCTGCGTCGCGGTCCCCGTCTACGATTTCCTCGGCCGCGTTGCCGGCGCGATCGGCATTTCCGGGCCGATGTGGCGGCTGTCGCTGCAGTCGCTGCACGAAAAGTCGAAGATCGTGCGCCAGTCGGCCGCGGAATTCTCGGCCGAGCTCGGTTATCGCGGCGAGGAGAAGGCCGCGCCGGCATGAGCGGCAGCGCGTCCCGGGACGAAACCTTCGACGTCGTCGTGCTCGGCGCCGGTGCCGCAGGCATGACCGCCGCGCTCGTGTCCGCGCTGGAAGGCCGGCGCACGCTGCTGCTGGAGACGAGCGGGCAGATCGGCGGCACGACGGCGCGCTCGTCGGGAACCGTGTGGATCCCGAACAATCCGCACCAGCGCCGCCTCGATCCGGCCGACGATTCCGCGGCGGCCCGCACCTATCTCGACGCTCTCGTCGGCGATCGCGCGGACAAGTCGCTGCGCGACGCCTTCGTCGACGCGGGGCCGGCGATGATCGAGTACCTCGAGGCGCGCACCGACATCCGCTTCCGGGCGTACGCGAGCAGCCCGGACTACCGCCAGGACCTGCCCGGGGCGGCGAATGGCGGGCGTCCGCTCGAGCCGCTGCCGTTCGACGGGCGGACGCTGGGCGAGCACTTCGATCGCATCGCGTGGCCGCTGCCCGAACTGATGCTCTTCGGCGGGATGATGGTGACCCGCGGCGAGGCGGCGCGATTGCTGCGGATCGGGAGGTCGCTCGACGCGCTGGCACTGGGGGCTCGCCTCGTGACGCGGTACGCGGCCGACCGCCTGCGCCACCGGCGCGGAACGCGGCTCGTGCTCGGCAATGCGCTGGCGGCGCGGCTGTACCGCAACCTGCTCGACCGGCACGTCGCCGTCTGGCTCGGCGCGCAGGCGCGCCGCCTGCTGGTGGAGGACGGCGCGGTCGGCGGGCTCGTCGTGCAGACCTCCGCAGGCGAGCGCCGCGTGCGGGCGACCTGCGGCGTCGTGCTCGCGGGCGGCGGCTTTCCGGCGAGCCCGGAGCTTCGCCGGCAATACCTGCCGCAGCCCGTCGCCGAATTCACGGCGGCCTACGAAGGCTGCGTCGGCGGTACGCTCGCGCTCGCGCAGCAGGTTGGCGCCGCCGTCGGCCCGCCGGGAGTGGACAACGCGTTCTGGTTCCCGAGCTCGGTCGCGCGGCGTGCGGACGGCACGACCGCCGTCTATCCGCACATCGCGCTCGACCGCTCGAAGCCGGGGCTGATCGCCGTCAACGGCGCAGGGCGCCGCTTCACCGACGAAGCGTCGTCGTACCACGAGTTCACGCGCGCGATGTACCGCTCGCACCACACGGTGCCGACGATTCCCGCGGTCCTCGTGTGCGACCGGCGCTTCGTGTGGAAGTACGGCCTCGGCATGATCCGGCCGCTCACCCCGTCGCTGCGATCGTACGTCGCGAGCGGGTACCTGCACGTCGGCGCGACGATCGGCGATCTCGCGCGGAGCGTCGGCGTCGACGCCGACGGGCTCGCGGCGTCGATCGCGGCGGCCAACGAGCACGCGCGCACCGGCGTCGACACCGAGTTCGGCAAGGGCGGCAACACCTACGACCGCTGCAACGGCGACGCCGCCCACGGTCCCAATCCCTGTCTCGGACCGATCGGGAAGGCGCCGTTGTGCGCGGTCAAGGTGTTCCCCACGCCGCTCGGCACGAGCCTCGGCGTGCGCACCGATGCGGCCGGCCGCGCGCTGGACGCCGCCGGGCGCGCGATCCTCGGGCTCTATGCCTGCGGGAACGACATGCAGTCGATCATGGGCGGCGAGTACCCGGGCCCGGGCGCGCAGATCGGCATCGCGATGGCGTTCGGCTATCTGGCCGCGAAGCACGCGACCGCGCAGGCGAGCGCAGCCGTGCGGTGACGCAGTGACGCGGTAGTCCGCGCGCGCCATGTTGGTCGAGCTCGTCTGCGCCCTCGTGCTGCTGGGCGGCGGCGCGCCGCTCGCGATGGCGCCAGGGGACGTCGCGCGGCAGAGCGCCCGCGAGCACGCTCGCTACGGGCGGATCGTCAACGCGCTGCGCATCAAGGGGGAGTAGGCCGGCGGAGCGACGGCGCCCGGCGGGTCGTGCCGATCCCCACCGATCGCCTGCCGTCGCGGTGCGGCGGGCCGATTCGCGGCCCGCCTGGATGCGTCGCCCGTCGCCGCCCGCCCGGTCGCTCGCGCCAGCAGCTCCGAGCCTTGGCCGGATGCTCCGGCTCGCCGCTACGCGTCGGCCAGCGCGTCCTGCACCGCGGCGATCACCGCGGCCTGCAACGCGCGCCGGCGGCGCGCGTTGGCGACGGCGTGGCGCTAGTTGATCTTGAGCTCGACGCCGACGTACGCAGCGGCGGGGAAGCGGCGGCGCAGCCACGCGCTGAAGCCGTCGGCCTTCCCCGCGTACGGATAATTCCGCCGCACGTTGAGGTCCGGAGCGCACTGGCGGATCGCGGTGCGCCAGCGTGCGCAAAGCCGGGCCTCGCCGCGCCGCCGGGGGTCGTACAGCAGCCCGACGTCCGCGGTGCGGACGTCGCCGTCGAGCACCGGCGTGAAGCTGTGCGACGCGACGTGGATCACGCGATCATCGCGGCGATCAGCGCCTCGGCTTGGTCCCGGTACGGGAAGTAGTGCCGGGCGACGATCTCGCGCCGCACGGCGGCCGGCGCGCGCCGCGTCGCTTCCCCATAGAGGCGCGGGTGGCCGAGCGAGCGATTGAGGTCGACCAACCCGATGATGATCGTCCCGCCGAGCAGCCTGCTCAACTCGAACTGGGTCGCCGACCTTGCGCTCAGCCGCGGATTGGCGCTTGCTTCGATTGCTCCGGGCTACGCTTACGACGGGGGGCTGATCGCGTTTACGGACGACTGGCACGCCGTGTTCGACCGGGTCGCCGCCTTCGTCGACAAAATTCTCAAGGGCGCGAAGCCCGCCGATCTTCCGGTGGAGCTGCCCACGCGGTTCAAACTCATCACCAATGGCAAGACCGCGCACACGCTCGGCGTTGCCATTCCGCAGTCCATCATGCTGCGCGCCGACCGCTTCGTCGAGTGACGTTGGTCGCGGGCTTGGTTCATGCACTCGCCAAGGCGGGAACGGATGAAATGACATGCGCCTGATCAGCTTCGTTGTCGGCATCCTCGCTCTCGCCATCGGGCAGGGCGCGGCCGCCGCCGAGCCGGGGAGCGGGATCAAGATCGGCGGCATCTGCGGCCGTACTGGCGGTGCGGCGGTGATCGGCGCCGAATTGTGCCCGGGGATCGCCGACTACATCGCACTCGTCAACCGCAAGGGCGGGGTGCTGGGGCAGAAGCTCGACTACACTGAGCTCGAGTCGGGCTACATGGTGCCGCGGGCGGTGGGGGCCTATGAGCGGCTGAAGCAGGAAGGTGTGGTGACTGTTATGAACTATGGCGTTCCCATCCTGCTCGCCCTGACGCCGCGCTACATGGAGGACAAGATCGCGTCCTTCAACACTGGCACCGGCCGCGGCGACGCCATCGACGGCACGGCCTGGCCGTACATCTTTCCGGACACGGCTTCCTACTGGTCGCAGGCCGGGGCGGCGATGAAGTACCTCAAGGACAACGGCGCGAAACGGGGGACTAAGATTGCCTTCCTCTTCTACGACAACCCAGCCGGACGCGACGGCCTGCCGATGCTGGAGGAGGTCGCCCGCAAGGAAGGCTATGTCCTGCGCACTTACCCGGTGCAGCCGCCCGGCCTGGAGATGGAGTCCGAGGTGACGGCCATCGCCCGTGACTTCAAGGCGGACTGGATGATCGGAAGCCTGTTTAACACCCCACCCTCCGTTTCCATCAAGGAGTTCAAGAAAGTCGGCTTTCCGATGAACCGGGTGCTGAGCTTCGTGTACGGTGCCGGCGACGCCGACGTCGAGGCAGCGGGCTGGGACATCGCCCAGGGCTATCTCGGATTGCAGTACGCGGGCGTTGGGCGCAATTATCCCGTCATCCAGGACGTCCTCAAGATGTACCGCGACGACGGCAAGGAAGCGCCGAAGTACGTCGGCAGCGTCTATTACAACCGCGGAGGGCTGACCGGGGCACTGATCGTGGAAGGCGTGCGGCTAGCCATCCAGAACTACGGGCTGCCGCTCACTGGCGACAAGGTGCGCAAGGGCTACGAGTCGATTCGCAAGTTCGACATCGCGGGGTTCGTTTCGCCGCTCAACATCACACCCCAGGATCACGAAGGCGGCGGGTACCTGCCCGTGTACCAGGTCAAGGGCCGCGAGTGGGCGCCCGTGAGCGACTGGATCCGTGGCTACCGCGACGAGGTCATGGCGCTGGTGCGCAGGGCCAACGCCCCGAGCAGCAAGTAGCGCCCCGGGTCACGCCGCGGGCAATCGTCGTGCAGAAGAAGACCCCGCGAACAGTACAGCTCGAGATCACCGAGCATGTTCTACCTGTCGGGAACCAATCACTTTGTGGGCTAGGCGGGTGTGGGCCTTCTACGCAAATCTGTCGAACGCTCGCGACGACCACCAGCACAAGGCTGGCCCCACCATTGGCGCAATTTGAACGGCAGGTTCCATCGGTTTCAATGTCTGCCTCCGGTTCTGGCTTATGTCGGGACTGGGTCGAAAGCACCAGTTCGGCCAACGGCAGGGAAGGGCTCCTTGCCGTCTGAGGCGGTCGGCCAGTCGGCGGCGGCGAACGGCAACCCCGCCCAAGTGCTCACGACTGCGATGAGGCGCAGCCGCAGTGACAGTACCGCTGGATTATGATGCGTATCACCTTTCTCCACCCGGCAAGGAGCGCTTAACATGATCGGATACGTCACTCTCGGTACCAACGACTTGCCGCGTGCAGCGGCCTTCTACGACGCGCTACTCGCGGAAATCGGCGCCAAGCGCTTGATGGACTATGGCCGCGGCTATGCCTACGGTGAGTCGATGGACAAACCGAGCCTCGGCATCGTTACGCCTTTCGACAAGAAGCCGGCAACGGTCGGCAACGGCGTGATGGTGGCGTTGGGGGTCGACTCGCGTGCGGCGGTGGACCGCGTGCACAAGAAGGCGCTTGAACTCGGCGGTGTCGACGAAGGTCCGGCTGGCCCGCGCGGCGAAGGTTTCTATGCCGGCTATTTCCGCGACCTTGACGGCAACAAGCTCAGCGTGTTCTGCATGGGGTGAGTGCAGAAGGACGAGCAGTGGCAATGTGATGACTTTGAATTGGCGAGCGTCAGCGCGTCGTGCCGGGTACCTTGCACGTTAGGGCTCGTCCACATTGCATATGGGAATCGTCCAACTCTTGCGGTGGCAGTGGGAGGGCTACCCAAAGTATCATCAGTCTCGTCCCAATTTGCTCATCCACATAGTCGCCGTCCCGCTGTTCCTGTTTGGCACCGTAGCTCTGGTTGGAGCGATCGCTCGTCTATCGCTCCTGCTTCTCGCTGTTGGTGCCGGGTGCATCCTCGTGGCGGTCGCGTTGCAAGGCCATGGCCACCGGTCGGAACCCGTGCCACCGGAACCCTTCAGCGGGCCGCTCAATTTCGTGTCGCGGCTCTTCTTTGAGCAGTGGGTGACGTTCCCGCGCTTTGTTCTCTCGGGAGGTTGGCTTGGAGCACTGCGCAAGGCACGCGAGCCGTAACCCGGCGGTCAACCGGGCGCGCCGATTCATGGCTTCTACTTGGCTAGAATTCTCGCGACACACCGGTTAGCTAGATACGTCGAGCGTCCGGTTTTCGTGGGACTCAATGGCTGGAGCGGGTCGACTCCGGCCGACGGTCAGCGGTCAGGCGCCCTCGCGCGGGAGCAGCCGTTCGGGAAGGCGGACCGAGAAGGCCTGCCAGACGGCAATGTCATTGCGCCATCATATCTATATGGGTATAATTTACCATGGCGGCGAAGCCTCCTGCTGAGTTGAAGCCGCTGGCATGGGTCGGCAGCGCAAAGAGGGATTTGCTGGCGTTGCCAGAGGAAGTGATCGATGCCTTCGGGTACGCTCTATATGTCGCGCAGACGGGCAAGAAGCACGAAAAGGCCAAGGCACTACACGGCTTTGGATCTGCGGGCATTCTGGAGATTGTCGAGGACTGGCGAGGGAACGCGTACCGCGCTGTTTATACCGTGCGCTTCTCTGCCGCGGTGTTTGTATTGCACGTCTTCCAGAAGAAGGCCAAGCACGGAATCGCCACTCCGAGGCAGGACATGGAATTGATCAGGGAACGGTTGAAAGTGGCGGAGCAGATGGCAAAGGAGCTGGCAAGATGAGCAACCCCAAAGTAAAGGGTGTGGAAGTGGAGATGGGCACCGGTAATGTCTACGCCGATCTCGGATTTGCTAACGCCGACGAGATGCTGATCAAGGCCCAGCTCGTGAGCAAGATTGCCGAGATCATCAAACGCAAAGGTCTTACCCAGACTCAGGCCGCACAGTTGCTGGGGATGCCTCAGCCCAAGCTTTCCAATCTGCTGAGTGGTCGGTTCCGCGGCGTTTCCGAGCGTCGATTGATGGACTGTCTGGTCAAGCTTGGACGCGATGTACAGATCGTCGTCAAAGCGACGCCACGGTCGCGGAAAGACGGCCGGCTGTCGATCGTCTTCGCCTGAGCGACTTCCCGCGCGTCAAAAGATTGGTACCGTAGCTACGTCGTAACTCTTCTTGGCTTCGTTGGACTCGTTTTAGCCTTCGTACCGCTGCTCTCGAAACGTGGCGTGTGTTGCAAGAGCTTGATTGGGAATAAAATCTCGATTGTCCGGCCGGGCTGAAAATCCTTGTGTCGGTGGTTCAATTCCGCCCGTGGCCACCAATCATTACAAGGGATTAGCGGAGTTCTGCTGATCCCTTCTCCTTCGCCAGCGTAGCCAAATCTTAACCCTCGAGCAGTGGATCGAGGCGGTTGGCAGCTGTCGCCAGATGATCGGGCGCCAAGTGCGCGTAGCGTTCGACCATCACTGAAGTCCGCCAACCTGTCGTAACCGAGATTTGATCGGGCAGCCCACGTCAGATGGTTGTTAGCCTCGACGGCAGAGACCGGCAAAAGCCGGACTTTCTGCATAAACCAAAGCTGTTGCATCTTGGCGAATCGTCTTGGGGTTGTTTCGTATCACAATGCGTAACCACATTGCCTAATACATAAACGGCCCCGAGGTGTTATGGCCCGTCTTGCCAATCCCGACTTCGCCGAATGTGTCACTGCCAGTTTCGACAAGCAAAACGCGATGCATCTGATT
>Ga0209048_10001059_pt1 | contig 28821 bp, 33 predicted proteins | sample FrelakmetCRP12CR_FD_187146 | JGI IMG/M metagenome (GOLD analysis project Ga0209048, IMG submission 187146) | Freshwater lake sediment microbial communities from the University of Notre Dame, USA, for methane emissions studies - CRP12 CR (SPAdes)... | ecosystem: Environmental > Aquatic >... | reverse complement strand
CTGTCCCAGGCCAACTTCGCCATTATGATCATGATGATATGTCTGTTATTGATAATGCCATTCTCCATGTTGTTCTACAGGACCGGATCAAAACATGTCTCCCCGTATATGGGTGGCAGGACCATGGAAAGCGAAATGAGATTTTCGGGGACCTTCGGAACAATGCGTGAACTGTCCCTTTCAAATTATTACATGGAAAAATATTTTGGCGAGGATAAGGTCTTTTACATCGGTACATTGCTCTGCTGGGGCTTGCTGCTGATTGCGGGTATTATTCTTGCGGGGGTGGTCCTATGATAACTGAACCTGTGATATCGCTCGTAAATGCAGTCCTCTTTATCCTGCTTGCCCCTCTTGCAGGAGGACTTATCGCGGGTATCGACAGGAAGGTCACTGCAAGGATGCAGGGCAGGGTCGGACCACCAGTACTTCAGCCATTTTATGACGTAGGGAAACTCTTCGAGAAAGAGAACATGGTGGTTACGGTTACCCAGCATTTTTATGTGCTGAGTTACCTGGTCTTCATGATAGTAGCAGGGGCATTGTTTTTCTCCGGTGGAGACATGCTGCTCGTGATTTTTGCATTCACGCTCTCACATATCTTCCTTGTTCTCGGGGCATATGCATCCTACTCCCCCTACAGTCATATCGGTGCAGAACGTGAACTCATCCAGATCATCGCCTACGAACCGATGATCATATTCACTGCAGTCGGGATGTACATGGTCACACAGAGCTTCAACGTAAGTGCAATTGTAAATTCAGGGATACCAATCATCCTATACCTCCCCGGCGTCTTCATCGGGTACCTGATTGTCCTAACGATTAAGCTCCGGAAATCTCCGTTTGACCTCTCCACTTCGCACCATGCGCATCAGGAAATTGTCAAGGGTGTAACGACTGATTTCTCAGGTTCCAACCTTGGTAAAATTGAAATTGCTCACTGGTATGAGTATGTATTCCTGCTCGGTGTTGTCTACCTGTTTTTCGGGTTCAGCCCTGTTATTGCCGTTGCCGCTATAATCATCGCTTATTTCCTTGAGATACTAATAGATAATACGATATCCCGTGTCAAATGGCAGCTGACCCTCAGAAGTGCGTGGCTTATTGCCGGTACACTTGGTATCGTGAATCTCGGGGTGCTGTATTATCTAAAAGGAGTGATCATGCCATGACGTACCTGAAAAAATCGCCCTGGGTAATTCATTATGATGCGTCATCCTGTAATGGGTGCGACATAGAAGTGCTGGCGGCCCTGACTCCTGTTTATGACGTGGAGCGGTTTGGGATTATCAATACAGGCAACCCGAAACATGCGGATATTTTCCTTGTCACAGGAAGTGTCAATGAACAGAACAAGGAAGTGGTAAAAAACATTTACGAGCAGATCCCGGAACCAAAGGTAGTCGTGGCAATAGGTATCTGTGCTGCATCCGGCGGGATATTCCGTGAATGCTACAATGTGCTTGGTGGTGTCGACAAGGTAATACCCGTAGACGTGTTTGTCCCCGGGTGTGCAGCACGGCCTGAGTCGATCATCGACGGGGTTGTCACGGCGCTTGGTATCCTTGAAACGAAGAGACTGGCAATGAAAGAAAAAGGAAATGAAACAATGGATAAATCCGGGAGTGCAGTATGACAACTGAAGAGCAATTGACAATGCCTATTGAAGTTGGGCAACTGATTGGCAGGGTCGAACAATATAAACAAGAAGGCTACAGGCTCGTCCAGATCGGCTGCACAAAAATCGGGGAGGTCTACGAGATTAACTACTCGTTTGACAAGGATTTTGTCTTCCGGAACCTCCGGATTACGGTGAACGGAGATACAGAAGTACCAAGTATTTCAGGGATGTACTGGGGTGCGTTCGTTTACGAGAACGAGATGCATGATCTTTTTGGTATCCAGGTCAGGGGTATGAATATTGATTTCAAGGGGAATTTCATCAGGACATCAATAAAGTTCCCGTTTGGGGCCGCTATTCCCAAAGGAGAACAACCATGACCAAGCAGATCATCATCCCGTTCGGGCCACAACACCCCGTCCTCCCTGAACCGATCCATCTCGACCTGGTCCTTGAAGATGAGATGGTTGTTGAGGCAATCCCCTCTATCGGGTACATCCACCGTGGCTTCGAAAAGCTCGTGGAAAAACGGGAATTTACTGAATATGTCTATGTCGCAGAGAGGACGTGCGGGATCTGCAGTTTCATCCACGGTCTCACCTATTGCCAGGGGATCGAAGAGATTATGCAGGTTGAGGTGCCCGAGCGGGCCCTCTTCCTCCGCACGATCTGGTCCGAGTATTCGAGGCTCCACTCCCACCTCCTGTGGCTGGGCCTCTTTGCTGACTCATTCGGATTTGAGAACCTCTTCATGAATGCATGGAGAATAAGGGAACGGATCCTTGATGTAATGGAGCAGACAACCGGAGGACGGGTTATCCAGGGTTCCTGCAAGATCGGCGGTGTAAGAAGGGATATCAGTGGTGAAAAACTCGGTCAGATGAGCAAAGACCTCGACAGTATCGGACAGGAGCTTGAGGAACTAACGAACGTGTTCCTCAGGGATGCGTCGATCAAGCACCGACTGAAAAATGTAGGGGTCTTATCCAGGGATGATGCGTATTCCCTTGGTGCTGTCGGTCCCACCGCCCGTGGAAGCGGTGTATCGCTCGATATGAGGAAGACGGGGTATGCAGCGTACGGGAAGCTCAACCTGGAAACAGTCGCTGAAAATGATGGTGACTGCTATGCACGCTGCGTGGTGAGGTGCAGGGAACTCTTCACGTCAATCGACCTCATTCAGCAGGCAGTGAGGAAAATCCCTGACGGGCCTATAGATGTGAAGGTCACAGGGGCCCCGGATGGGGAATATTTTACCCGCTCCGAGCAACCGAGAGGGGAGCTGGTCCATTATCTCAAGGGTAATGGAACAAAATTCCTTGTACGATCCAGGATCAGGACCCCGACTCTGACGAACATCCCCCCGCTGGTCAAGATGTTGCAGGGATGTGAACTTGCAGATGTCCCTGTTATTGTATTGTCTATCGATCCCTGCATCAGCTGTACGGAGAGGTGATTTGACCAATGGCATTCTTTGAGATGGCAAAAACGGCATTAAGGACGGTCCTTTCACGGCCGGCAACGATCCGGTACCCGGCAGAACCCGCGAAAAAAACTCTCCTGACGAGGGGCCATGTGACCATTGATGAGAGCAGGTGCATATCCTGCGGTACCTGCCAGAGGAAATGCCCTGCCCAGGCAATTTTGTTGAATAAAGAGGAAAAGACCTGGCAGATGGACAGGCTCCGCTGTGTTGTCTGCAATTCATGCGTTGATACCTGCCCAGTAAAATGCCTCTTTATGGACACCCAATACACAGCGCCGACTGTAACCCGTGGTGTAGAAATCGTTACGATTACGTATGTAAAACCTGTGAAAGCAGCCGATAAGGGCGAAACCCAGGGTTAACCTTTTTTCCCGGTGGTATTCCGTATTGATGACTGATGCACGGACGCTGGCGTCGGACCCTGGACGATCCTGGTTTTAAATGATTGAAATTCCTCGTTGCCACAAATTTCGGATGATCCTGGAATGTCTGGGGTTCCAATGTTTCCGGGATTAGGATGGACTTTTCGCTACGGAAACACGTACTGCCGATTATTCCGGATTTTTTGATGCGCATAAGAATACTCAATGAATAACATCGCTTATCAGTCTCCTGATTGGGCCAGGGTAACTATTCGTATGAATCTCCAGTTAATGAAGAGGTCGACCCGAATTATAATCAGGCAGATAATCCGTTTTCTGGTTCATTGAAGAATTATCCATCCTCTTTTCAATCTGTTATTCTGTTTCTGTGGAGCTTGTGAGCCAGAATGTTATCTGACCAAAGATTTATCGTGTCTTTCGTGATATGATGAAACTAATCGAAAATGATAGAATTCATCTGTATGTAGTACAAAAAGGCTAAAAATCGAATTCTCTCCAGAGAAATGTCTATTCGTCTGGTGGATTAATTTCGTTAACCCGGAAAGACTGCGATGATAAACCCTCCCTGTTCCGTCCGTGCAAAGGCGATATCGGAAGCGCTATATTCAATGTCCTTCTTTGCCGCTCAGCGCCCGGTTACCGGTTTATCTGCGCCCAATGACAACTGGTTGACCAACGGAGAAAATTCAGATGGCTGACGCTGATTTTTTTATCCTATCTGCGCTGGGGCTGGTAACAATTGTAATGGCGGTCATTGCCATCATACAGAAAAATCTGATTCGTGCAATTGCTGCCTATGCAATCTGTAGTATATGTCTCGCGATGTTATTTTTTTACCTTGCATCCCCCTTCGCGGGAGCTCTTGAACTGACGGTCGGTGCGGGACTTGTATCCGTGCTGTTTCTCGTGGCTCTCATTCTTGGCGGCGGGGAGGAGGAAGAGGTGCCTGCATGAATGCAAAGAGCATTGTTGCATCGGTCCTTGGGATTGTTTTTTTTCTCCTCTTTGTTTCCCTATGGGTACCGTATTATGCTCCGTGGCCTGCTGTAACACCCGGTGGGATCCCTGTAGGGGCAGTGATTTGGGGAGGACGGACGGTTGAGACGGTATTTCAGGGTTTTATCATCCTTGCCGGTGTCATCTCAATTCTCCTGCTTGTCCGCTCCGATACCGCGGGGAGGAGGCCACCATGACACCATCCGGGCTGCCCGTGGTGATAATTGTTTCCGCGGGGCTCTTTGCGATTGGACTTGCAGGTCTGATCGCCCGGAACCACCTGATTAAAATGGTGATGGGGTTGGAATTTCTCGGTAAAGCGGTTTGCCTGCTTTTCATTCTCGGGGGATATATGAGTGGTGAGACCGGAGTCTCGCAGGCAGTGGTATTCACGCTTATTGCCATCGAGGCAGTTATTGCCGGTGTTGCCCTGGCCCTTGTGATCCTGTTAAAGCGGGCCTGGAAAACTTTTGATAGTGAAATTATTTTCCGGATTATCCGTGGTGGTGACCAATGACCGAGGTACAACCATGGATGATTGTTGCTATCGTTTTAATCCCTTTTATTGGGTCAATTGCAATTATACTCCTTAATAACCGACAAAATGCACGTGAAGCAGCTTCGCTTGTGGCGGCAATCCTGACGTTTATCCTGTGTATCTTTTCTCTCCCTTCTGCCTTTGCTACACAAGCTGTGTCGACCCAGTCCCTCGTTGTACTTCCGGGACTAAACATTCAATTCACGGCAGATGCCCTTGGCCTCCTATTTGCAAGTATTGCGTCCTGCCTCTGGATCATCACCACGATATTCAGTATCGGCTACATGCGTGGGCTGAAAGAACATTCCCAGACCCGGTACTATGCCTGTTTCGCAATTTGTATCGGGTCTGTTATGGGAGTTGCCTTCGCCTCCAACCTCTTCGTTTTGTTTGTTTTTTATGAAATACTGGCTGTTGCCGCCTATCCGCTCGTTGTTCATAATGAAACGAGGGAGGCACTTGCTGCAGGGAAGAAATACCTGATTTACACACAAAGCGGTGGAGTTGCCATCCTTGCCGGCATCATGGCACTCCTTGCAATGGGTAATACCCTTGACTTTGTAGCAGGTGGTAACCCGACAGTTGCCACTATTGCACCTAATTTCGCCAGGTTTGCATTTATCCTGCTTATGGCAGGGTTCGGAGTAAAAGCAGCACTCGTCCCCCTCCACGGCTGGCTCCCAAGTGCGATGATTGCCCCTACCCCCGTAAGTGGACTTCTCCACGCGGTCGCCGTAGTAAATACCGGGGTCTTTGGTCTTCTACGACTTATACTCTACATTTACGGCCCCGACCAGATGGTCGCGCTGGGGCTCCAGAATGTTGTAATTGTAATTGCGGTTATTACGATTATTGTCGGGTCTCTCCTCGCCCTTCTCCAGGATGATCTCAAACTCCGGCTCGCGTATTCCACGGTAAGTCAGCTCAGTTACATGGTGCTTGGCGCCGCCGTACTCCTGCCCACGGGAATCCCCGGGGTTTCAGAAACGGCAAGGGCTGCAGCAATAATCGGGGCCACGTATGCATTTACTGCCCATGCACTCGGCAAACTGGCCATGTTTTTTGTTGCAGGAACGGTTGCGGTGGAAACAGGGAAAACAAAAATTTCACAGCTTGACGGGATGGGAAAGAAAATGCCCTGGGAATTTGGGGCCTTTACCATTGCGCTACTCAGTATGGCAGGCCTGCCACTGACGGCAGGGTTCATAGCCAAATGGTATCTGACTCTCGGGGTTGGCGCTGGGACTGCCACTGACTGGTGGATCCTCCTGGTCCTTGTTGGATCAAGCGTGCTGAATCTCGCGTATTTCCTGCCTGTTATCATCCGTGCCTATTTCCGACCATCCGATGGTAAAATAACAGAGGTACGCTGGACACTCCGCGTCCCGGTAGTGGTCACTGCAGTCGGAGCACTGCTCCTTGGGCTCTGGACTGTAGCACCTTTCAGCCCGTTTGCACTGTGTGAGCAGGTAGCGGCAAATGTGACACACACCGCTGTCCAGGTTTCAGGGACTTTTTCAGCCGGTACTGCGGTCCCGCCATTCCTGATCTTCCTTGTGGGTGCACCACTCGTATTATTGCTGAAGGGAAAGCTCCGCCAGATCGGTCTTATCACCCTTGGAGGGCTTGCCCTCCTTAACACAATCCTTCTCCCCGGGGGATATTTTTCTCAATCTGCTGCGACCGGTTTGATGCAATGGAACATCCCCTTCATTAGTTACACGCTTGTCCTTCTCCGGGTTGACAGCCTTTCCTACATGGTCGGGCTGATTTTTGCAATCATTACATTCCTTGCCATCCTCTACGCGGCAGTGATCGCAGCTCCACGGCTCCAGCTTTATGCCCTCCTCTATGCAGGGGCTGCCATGGGAGTCGTCTTTGCAGGGGACTGGATCACGCTTCTTATCTTCTGGGAAGTCATGGCGATCACCTCGACATTCCTGATCTGGCAGGAACGGGGGGAGGCAACAGGTGCAGGGTACCGGTACCTCCTGTTCCATGGCCTGGGTGGGACCCTCCTTGCTGCAGGCATAGCCCTGCTGCTGTTAGGTGGTGGCTCCCCTGTTATTGGTCCGGTTGGTGCAATACCTGATGTCACCTACCAGTTCTGGGCGTCGGTGTTGATTGTACTCGGTATCGGGGTCAATATTGCCTTCATACCATTCCATACCTGGCTTCCGGACTCGTACCCCAGGGCCAATTTTGTTGCCGGGGTCTTCCTTTGCGTGTTCACCACGAAGGCGGCTGTCTACCTTCTTGCGCGTGTTCAGCCGGGGACTGAAATTATCGCCTTCATGGGTGCATTAATGGCCGTTTATGGTGTGTTCTTTGCCGTTTTCCAGAATGACATGCGTCGCCTGCTATCGTACCACATTATCTCCCAGGTAGGTTTCATGGTTGCTGGTGTGGGGATTTTAGGCTGGCTTGGAACTGCCAATGAAATCGGGCAACTGGGATTCGACGGTGGTATGGCCCATGTCTTCAATCACATCCTTTACAAGGCACTCCTCTTCATGGTCATCGGAGTTATCATCTGGAAAACCGGTGAAAATGCGTTAAGCCGCATCGGCGGGCTCCAGAAAAAGATGCCCATTACGGCATTTGCTTTCTGGGTTGCGGCATTTTCCATATCAGGTGTGCCCCTCTTCAACGGGTTTGTGTCGAAGGGTATGGTGCTTATGGCCGCAGAACATACCAGTATATGGCTCTGGGTGCTTCTTGAGATCGCGTCCTTTGGGACATTTGTATCGTTCCTGAAGCTGGGATATTTTGCATTCCTAAGGCCGGGTGATACAAAGGCCACCGATCCTCCCTTCCTCATGCAGGCAGCCATGCTTGTGGCTGCTGCATTATGTATCCTGATTGGAATATTCCCCTCATTACTGTACGCCATCCTGCCATACCCGACGACCTACTTTGCCTATGATCCTCTCCGGGTGGTGGGGACCTTGCTTATTCTGGGTGCTGCGGCGGCGTTTTTCTTTACCATCGGGCGAAAATACCTCGAACCCCATGACACGCAACTGAAGGATTTCGACATACTCTACGTGGCAGCAGGCCGTGGTGTAACCGTGTTCGCTGGAGGGTTACAGGGACTGTTCCGGAAAACATATGACTATGCAACCAACGCTACCCACATGCTTTTCACGGCAGGTACCTACGCCCAGGCTGGGGAAGGTCGTGACATAAACTGGAACATTGCAATCTTTACAAGCGTGCTGGTAGGGTTTCTGGTCATTATCCTGCTCGGGGTGGGGCTGTGACACCGGTCGATAGCCAGTTTACCGTACCCATGTTCATCGCAGTCGGGGGGATTGCGGTGTATTTCATTGGAAAAGGCCTCCCTTCTGCGCTTCGGAAATGGATAGGCCTGATCACGGCCGTGTGGCTGCTGGTGGCTTTCTGTCTGTTCTTTTCGATGATTTCAGGGCATTCGGTCTCCTTTAGTCTTTCGTTTATTGGTCTGACCGGGGGCCTGCTGATCACGGGAATCGGTGCAGTCGCCGCATGGGCATCACAGGGGAGTCTTGATGAAAACGGACCGCTCCATCTTTATTACCCGCTGTTGCTTTTTGCCATTGCGGGGGCGGTCGCGGTAGGGTTTGCGACCGATCTCTTCACGATCTTTGTTATGGTTGAACTTTCGGCAATTCCGGTTTATGCACTCTGTGCGTACCAGTACAGGGATGATCCGTCAGCCCTCCCTGCAGCCATGAAATACCTGCTCCAGGGTGTGGTAGGGACCATCAGTGCTCTCCTCGGTGTAGCAATCCTGTACCTGGTCGGCCACACACTTACCCTGTCAGAATTACCACAGGCTTTGGCAGGTGCAAACCCGGCACTGATCCTGGTGGCTGTAATACTACTCGTTCTCGGGTACGGGGTGAAACTGGGGATTTTCCCCATGCATACCTGGCTTCCGGATGCCTATGCAAAGGCTCCGGTGGGTGTCACGGCCACTATGGTTGGCGCGACCAAGGCAGGGGTACTAATTGCCCTTTTCCTCTCCCTTTCAGCGCTCCCGGTCAGCGTTGTTGTCCCTGGATATCTTGGGATCATTATCACATTTTTTGCGGTGATTACAATGACTGCAGGGAATCTCCTCGCCCTCAACCAGACGGACCTCAGGTACATCCTATCCTACTCGAGTATTGCCCAGATGGGGTATATCCTCCTCGGGTTTGGTATAGGCCTGGTCTATAACCTGCCCCTTGGATTTATCGCCGGCCTTTATTATGCGATTGCCTATAGTATCATGAAAAGTGGTGCTTTCTTAACTGCAGATGCATTTGCTCGGAATGCCGGGTCCTTCACGGTAGCAAAGATGCAGGGTCTCGGTGCACGGAACCCGGTCCTCGGAATTGCGTTTCTGATTTTTGTGATGGGATTGATTGGAGTACCCTTCACCTGTGGGTTTAATGGTAAAATGCTCCTTGAAGAGGCGGGCATGGTCACTTCAATGATGAGCGGGGTTATCCTTGCATTGGTACTCGCGCTGAACAGTGCAATATCCCTCGGATATTATGTCCCCGTACTATCAACACTGTTATTCAGGGGTAAAGGACCCGGTACACCCCCCCTGACAGAAGAAACAACAAAAAAGATCCCGGTCAGCATTGTATCCGCCGTGGTTTGTCTTGCAATAATAACGATATACCTCGGTCTCTTCCCCGAATCGTTTGACTGGATTTCCCATGCAGCAAACCAGCTGTTCACCTGGAGGGGTATGTAACCATGGTATCATGGGATCTCGTTACATCGCCGGTAACGATCTTCGGGTTCGCTCTCGTGACGGGGTACCTGATTTATGCCTGGTCCCGTACGATTGCACCGGTATTTAAACGGTCGGCAAATAAAACAATGCCATACGTCGGGGGAGAGGCGATGGAAGCCCAGACCTTCCTTCCCGGTTACCAGTTCTTTTACGTGGCCCTTTTTTTCACGGTCGTCCATGTGGCAGCACTATTCATCGCCATTGCACCACCAGGAGCTCCACTGTGGGCGACTCTCGGGTACCTCGGTATCGTGGCGGTGGCCATTACGGCGTTGAGGTGGGAACAGTGAAAGCTATGATATATAACGGTTCAATCCTGTTGAGGAGAGTAATAATGGTTGAAATCCTGTCTGGGCCGCCATGCCATAACTGTGTTCCGATCAATGATTTAATAAACCCTGGCCGGGGTGATACGATATAATGGCAGCCCTGCCGGAGAGCATAAGCCAGCGCCTTGTAAACTGGGCCCGGATAAAATCGCCATGGATTACATTGTTCAATAGTGGTGCATGCAATGCATGTGATATAGAGGTAATTGCGTGCCTGATGCCCCGCTTCGATATTGAACGCTTTGGTATCCTGGCAAAGGGGTCCCCGCGCCATGCCGATATCCTGATTGTAACCGGGCATGTAACCCTGAAACAGGCATCCCGGCTTCGCCGGGTATGGGAACAGATCCCGGAACCCAAATATGTGATAGCAATGGGTGCGTGCGGTGCATCGGCGGGTGCATTTCATGGTCTTTATCATATCATGGAACGCGTGGAGGATGTTATTCCTGTAGATGTGTATGCAGCCGGGTGTCCCCCGAGACCGGATGAAATTATTAATGCTGTCGTTACATGCCTTAATCTCCTGAAGGAAGACCAGGTACATGGTGGAAAAGAATGGCGACAGAACAAGTCTGATGAAATGATGAAACCGATAGAACGAAAGGTAGAGATGTAAGGTTATGACCGCTCTATTAACCCTTGATTATGTGGCCGAAAAAATGAAGGAGTTCGGGACTGCAGAACAAGTCCGCTCCAACCGTATACGGATTCGTACAACGCCCGAAAGGGTCAGTAATGCGATTCAAAAAGCTCTGGACTCTCTTGGGTGTGACAGGCTGATAACGATCAGTACGGCAGACAATGGCACGACGTTCGAACTGTTCTACCACTTAATCGGCCCCCACCGTACCGTGGTATCAATCGCGATAGAAATCCCGCGTGATCAGCCCGAGGTCATATCCATGTCCGGAATTCTGTCCCCTGCAGGGATTTACGAGCGGCAGATCCATGACCTGTTTGGGATTATGTTCCGGGGACATCCGGGCTTAAAGAAAATTATTTTGAATGAAGACTGGCCTGCCGATGAATTCCCTCTTCGAAAAGACTGGAAAAAAAACCCCGATACCTATTACGGGGGGATAAAAGTGGAGAGGACCTAACAATGCCAGAAGTAATTGTGCCCATCGGCCCCCATCACCCTGCCCTGAAAGAGCCGGTTAATTTCAGGGTAATTGCTGATGGTGAGAAAATTGTGCGCCTCGAACTTGATCTCTCCTACAATCACCGTGGCATTGAAAAGGCCGCTGAACAACGTGATTTTATCCGGGTCCTTCCTCTGCTGGAACGTGTCTGCGGGATATGTTCCCATTCGCACTCATCAGCCTTCGCCAAGGGTATCGAGGAGATTATGCAGATAGAGATTCCACCGCGGGCACAGTATATCAGGACTATTATTGCAGAGCTGGAACGGATGCACAGCCACCTCCTCTGGCTCGGTGTCGCTGCGCACGAGATCGGTTTTAATACGCTTTTTATGTGGACATGGCGTGACCGCGAACTGGTACAGGACACTCTCGAAGAGATGAGCGGCAACAGGGTTCACTATGGTATGAATGAAGTGGGTGGAGTCCGTTGCGACCTGACACCCCACCAGGTGAGTACCGCACTGGAACGCCTGCCGTTCCTTGAAGAGCGGATATATCAGTATGTTGACATGGTAAATGCCCAGCAGACCCTGCTTCTCCGCTTTAAAGGGGTCGGTAAACTTACCCGGGAGGAAGTGCTGAAATATGGTGCGGTAGGACCGACAGCACGTGCAAGTGGCGTGGATTATGATGCCCGAAGAGACGACCCTTACTTTGTATATACAGAGGTCCCCTGGAACGTTGTGACCGATACGAACGGAGATGTATACGGCCGGACGTGTGTCCGTATCGGGGAACTCCGCGAAAGTGCCAGTATCGTCCGTTATTGCCTTGAAAACCTTCCCGAAGGCCCGGTACGTGTCAACGCGCCGAAAATCGCGCCAGAGGGGGAAATCTTTTCACGGTACGAAGCCCCGCGGGGAGAGCTCGCGCATTTCATCCGTACAAACGGCACGAATAAGGTTGAAAGGGTCGATATCCGCACGCCGACCCTTGCAAACTGGACCTCGGTTGCGATGTGCCTCGTCGACCAGAACCTGGCCGATATACCCGTGATTGTGGCAGCAATAGACCCGTGCCTCTCGTGTACATCAAGAATTACCCTGATCAGTACCCCGGGTAGAAAACCAGGGATCGTAACATTTGACGAACTCCGGAAACGCGGCCAGACGTATTGTCAGGAGCAAGGGCCACCATGACGGGCCTGTTACCCGGACTGGTCTATGTTTTCCTGTTCCCCGGGTTTATATTCCTGGTGATGTACGCCCTGTTCTTTGAATCCCTGGACCGTAAAATCACTGCCCGGATGCAGAACCGGGTCGGTCCACCCATTGTCCAGCCATTTGCAGATTTTATAAAGATGCTTGGAAAGGAAGTCATTGACGTTGACGGCGTTGACCGGAAGGTATTTGATGCAGCCCCTGTTGTTGCCCTGGCTGCGGTTATGACGGCCTTCCTATACGTGCCGGTTCTAGGTGTCAGCCCGTTCGGGTTCCAGGGGGACCTTGTCCTTGTCCTCTATCTCCTTACAATTCCGACGGTTGTTCTTTTCATTATGGGCTGGCTGAGCCGGAACATTTTTTCATCAATCGGAGGGGTGCGTGTTATCACCCAGATGTTCATTTACGAGGTCCCGTTTTTTCTCGCACTGTTAACCCCGGCCCTTATGGCAGGAACATGGTCAATTTCTGAAATTATGCTATGGCAGCAGCAGAACATGTGGTTCATGATCCTCCAGCCGATTGGATTTATTGTAGCATTAATCGGCCTGCAGGCCAAGCTGGAACGGCCGCCCTTTGATATCCCTGAAGCTGAGACCGAGATTGTTGCGGGCCCCTGGACTGAGTTGACCGGCAGAAGGCTCGCCCTGATGCACCTGGTAAAAGATGTCTCCCTGGTGACAGGGTGTGCATTGATCACCGCACTATTCCTCGGCGGGCCGGTCCTGCCATGGGCTGTTACGCCTGCATGGCTTGGTATAATCGCGGGTTTCTGCATCTTCGTTGTAAAAACGCTTGCGTTGCTGCTGGTCCTGTCCTCAATCAAGGTTGCGACAGGCCGCATACGTATCGATCAGCTGAACACAATCGGCTGGAAATATATCGCCAGTGCATCGTTATTGCAGGTCGCAATCGTGCTCATCATCAATTACCGCTGGGTGAGTACATGAGCGTCCTGAAAGAAATGTTCCGGAACCTCTTATCGAAGCCCTTTACCATTCTCTATCCAAAAGAGCCTGTCCCGATCCCGGACAGGTTCCGTGGCAGGGTTGCCATCAGGGATGAAAAATGTATAGGGTGCTCCAAGTGTTCGGTGGTATGTTCTGTCCAGTGTATATCGATGGTCGACAGTCCGAAGGAGATAGAGTTTAAGGATAAAATACTCATGCGTAAGAAAAAACCTCAGTTAAAACTTTTCAGATGCATCCGTTGCGGCCTCTGTGAACGTCATTGCCCGACTGGTGCGATATACCTGAAAAATGAGCTATCTGATTCAGGTACCGATCGGGAAGTTGTCGTGATATGAGGTTCCGCGTACCGCTCCCATTCGAGGCCGTTTTAAGTCGCAGGCTAATGAAATCTGAATGCATTGCTATTGTTGGAGTCGGTGATGTGTTGTCTCCCTTTGACAGGTTAGGGATGTATGCTGCAGAAGAAATTGAAAAATTGCACCTTGCCAATGTAAAGGTCTTCCTGGCGGGTACCGTTCCGGAGAGTATTACCGGGACTCTGCGGGAATACCAGCCTGACCATGTTATCTTTCTTGACGCCGCGGATATGGGGGTGCCTCCTGGCAGCGTCCAGGTGATAGAACCTGGAAGTACCGAGGTCAACCTGGTTTCTTCGCATGTCCTGCCTCTTAACGTCGTAATGGAATACATTGAAAAGGATACCGGAAGCAGGGTTACGCTGCTCGGGATTCAGCCGGATATCACTCGACCGGACCGGGGGTTATCTGGACCGGAACAGGAGTTTCTTCACCGCAACCTCTTGGCCCTTTCGGATATCCTACGGTCATGACGGTAATTTTTATCTTTGCCTGAAAATACCCGGTTTAATTGTAATTTCACCAGAATTCAATTCCGGAACGTATCATCATGCGGGCAATATCCTGTACCTTTTATGAACGTTCGGGTACTCAGGGAGTACTATACGTGTGGCAACCCCGGGACCCTTTCTCACAGGGTGCCCCTTTCCTGCCGGGAATGATGCAGGAAGCGATACGCTCTTATGATCAACGAAATAGTATTGATCAGGAAATTTACCATGCTCGATTACATCAGGAAATTCGAGAAAATAATGTACATCGCCCTGATTATCCTTCTCGGCGGGGTAGTCATCTTTTCGATTGCCGAGCTTGTATGGATCCTCTATGAGAGTCTGTTTCTTACATCGGTGTACCGCCTTGAAAATAAAGAATTACTCAATATATTCGGGTTCTTCCTGCTTGTCGTCATTGGCATAGAAATTCTCGATACCTTAAAGGCGTATCTCCGTGAAAATGTAATTCACGTGGAGATTGTCATCCTTGTTGCGGTCATTGCAATCGCCAGGAAAGTGATAATTCTCGACCCCGCAACATCTGACGGGGGATTAATGGCCGGGATGGGGGTCATAGTAGTCGGTCTTGGTATCGCCTATTACCTGATAAAGAAGGGAAATACGATCATCACGAAAGCACCCGACCACGATAATTAAAAAAAGGCATTAAAAGACTCATTTTTCTTTATTGCTCTGCTGGGATCATGTTATCCTGACCACCAGCAAAAAATGATCTATTCAGACGCTGCAGCATTATTATTAACAGTCCCGCCCCGGTTGGAGGCCCCTCACTATGCGTCACTCTCAAACGGACTTGTTAAAAAAACCACCCTGATGATAGTGATATATGGGGTTATTGTTTTTCCGTGCTAATCGTTATTGATTAGTAATTTTCCATGCCGTGGACTGCATTCTGCAGGTACGGTCCAGGATCAAGAAGTCCTTCCGGACTACCGCCACCAAACCAGTTACCACCACGATAAGCCCGCATATATCCGGGTCTCAACCGGTACACTTCAAAATGCAGCATTGACAGGTGGCCGTCAAGTTTAAGACGCTGGATATAGATTGGTGAACAACCGTCTACGAGGTGTGGCCTGATCACGGTCCCGACGTGCCCGATTACCTGTCCCTCGAGGACCCGGTCACCGATATGTACCAAAACATCCGCAAACTCTGCGTACCGGCAATAAAGGTTGGACCTGGTTTTAACAAGGACATACCGCGTGGTATCCCAATAATGTACCTCTTCCGGTGACGTTGCGATACCCAGGTCAATCACCTCTGCGGTTTCGCATGCAAGTACCTCGCTCATGGCGGGCGCGTAAATGTCAACGCCACAATGGAACCGGTCGCCCCTGTCTTCCCAGAAAGAACCGGGTTTACCGCCCCCGGGGACCTCGGCGGACTCACTCCCGGGGACGGGCCATGTCGTCATACTAGAACAGTAGCTCTCCTAATCATTATCTATGTTTGCCGGGAAGACGGAGTGGTCCTCTCCCCGTTATCGCAGGGTGTGGGGATACACAAACGAAGTCCTTATCTACCACGGCATAAGACGTTGTCGTATGCCTATCACCTGCATCTCGGTAACCAACTTTAAGAGTTTCCGCGAGATGTCGTTCCATCCGGATTCGTTTACCATTCTCATCGGTTCAAATGCCTCGGGAAAATCAAACCTGATCCAGGTATTTATTTTCCTCCGGGATATTGCAAAATACGGCATCGGTAATGCCATCTCGCTCCAGGGGGGTGTTGATTACCTGCGAAACACGGTTATCGGCCCTGCAGAGGAGCTATCATTTAAGATCGAATACACGCTTGAGGAGAGGAAAAAGGAGGTAATCGGGGTAAGAGAACACGCTCCGATATATTTTGAACCCCGCCACCTGGTGTACGAGTTCTCCATCCGGTTCACGGATACCCAGGCGGGATACGAAATCCCGAAGGACCAGCTTGAAATTAACGGGGATTTTTTCGGGCCGGCAATCCCGGGGCAGAAGATCGGGCCGGGGTGTATGAAATTATTCCTCATGGATGGAGAGATCCGGTATGAACTCATCCCTCCTCCGGGATTTGTCGTCCATGATGAAGACCTGTTTCCACACCTCTTCCAGAAGCAGGAAAACCCCTTCACCCGCCTGATTGCCAATATTCCCATGAATGTCCCGGGTATACCCCCCCTTGAATGGATCTTCCGTGGGATCAAAATATATGACTTCGATCCCCGGCTTCTCAAGAAAGCGGCCCCGATGCTCGGTAAAACCGAGCTCGAGAAGGACGGGAGTAACCTTGCCATCGTTGTCAAGGGTATTTGTGAAGACCCTGGTCGAAAAATGGCATTCCTTAATCTCGTACGGGACATGCTGCCATTTGTAGATGATATCGCGGTTGAAAAGTTTCTCGACATGTCACTATTTATGAAGGTCCGGGAAGTATACAGCGGGAACAAGTATATTCCGGCCTCGATGATCTCGGATGGAACAATTAACATTGCAGCGCTGATTGTTGCGCTTTTCTTTGAAGAGAGGCCTGTGACAATTATTGAGGAACCAGAAAGAAACATTCACCCGGCCCTTATTGCAAAACTCGTTGCCATGCTCAAGGATGCCTCACAAAGGAAGCAGATTATCGTGACCACGCACAACCCTGAGATGGTAAAACACGTCAATATCGAAGACATTACCCTCATCACGAGAGACCGGGAGGGATTTTCCCATCTTTCGAGGCCGGTTGACAAGCAGGAGGTCAGGACATTCCTCGAGCATGAGATAGGTATTGACGAACTCTTTATCCAGGACCTTCTGGGTCTCGAATGAGGTTGCAATGGCAGCAAGACGCCTGTTTATTTTTGTTGAGGGAAGTGATGATGTGCGTTTCTTCGAAACCATCATAAAACCCCGGTTTGAGCATATATTTGAGTCGGTTGAGTTGATCACCTTCGCCTGCACAAAATCGGTCAAGGTAGACCGGTTTATCCGTGGCATCAACGCCATGCAACATAGTTACATCATTGTGACCGACATTGACTTTGAAAAGAGTGTTCCTGCCAAAAAAAATATAATTCTTTCCAGGTTTTCCGAGGCTGATTACCAGCACATAATGGTGATAATCCAGGAGATTGAGAGCTGGTACCTCGCCGGTATTGATGATACCGGGGCGAAAGCACTCGGGATCCATGCCCCTGCGCGTACTGACTTTGTCACGAAGGAGCACTTTATCGGGTGGATCCCGCGTTATTACCCGTCAAAAATTGCATTCATGATCGAAGTCCTGAAACATTTCTCACTGAGCGTCGCTGTCGAAAAGAACAAGTCATTTCGGTTCTTTATTGAGCATTACGTGATCGCAAACCCCGCCGATGCAGGTCTGCCGGACGGAACCGGTGAACATACCGCCGGAAACAAGCCAGACGCAGGTAAAGGACTCCCCGGGAATGGCGGTGGATGATGCGTTCTCCATGACAGAAGGGTGCCCATGAAAAACCGGAAATTAACCGGGCTTAAATTTTTGTACTGTAAAATGCGAACCTTCCGGGATCTCACGCTGATTGAAACCCCGATCTTCCCCTGCTCCGCGAATCACATGTAAAAGACTTATCTTTGGTGCCGTTCTACGTATCATCAGGTGCTTTAGTGCAGGTATCGATGAAGCTTGAGATGAAGGACTCGCCGGGACAGCTCGTCTCGGCCCTGCAGCCCATTTCTGAGGTAGGAGGAAATATCATAGCGGTCATCCACCAGCGTGACCTCTCATCCCGCGAAGATACGCTTGGGGTGCAGATTGTACTGGAGATCGCCGAATCCCGGCTTACTGACCTGGTCTCGATGATAAAAGAGCGGGGTGTGAATATCCTCCGGATCGGGAAGGACCGCCTCCTGTACAAACAGACGGTGATTATGATCGGTCACCTCATGCATACCGACCTTTCAGATACCGTTGACCGTATAGACTGCACCGGGTTTGCCGAAGTTACAGCCCTTGACCTTGCGATGCCAGCGATTAATGAACCCTCTTCTGCCCGCCTGACAATCAAGTCAGTCTCAAAAAAGGATATGGACGCTGCACTCGATATCCTTCGTGATGTTGCGAAAACAAAAAAACTGCTGATTATTGAGCCTCTTGAGGGGGAACTTGTATGACGGTAAAGGTCGCAGTCCTCGGTCTTGGCTCGGTAGGAAAAGGTGTCCTCGAGATGATCGCCAGAAAGGACCTGGATATTATCGTGACCGGGGTAGCAGACTCGAAAAGCGGGCTGATTGATCCGTCAGGCCTGGATATTGATGCAGTGCTTACGGCAAAAAAGACGGGTCGTTGCGGGGATACGTCCATATCTGCAAACGAGGTGGTCTCGCGTGCAGATTACGACGTCCTTGTTGAGGTCACCCCTACTGATGCCGGGAGCGGGGAACCAGCCCACTCGTACATGAAAATGGCAATAGAGAGGGGTAAGCATATCGTCACCTCCAATAAAGGGCCAATATCCCTGCACCTTAAAGAGTTGAAGGACCTCGCGAAGGAGAGAGGTGTACTTGTCCGTTACGAGGCAACCGTAGGAGGTGCTATACCGATCATGCACACGCTTGGCAACGGACTTGCCGGAAACAAGTTCGTGGCGTTGTATGGCGTATTGAACGGCACCTGCAACTATATTCTTACACGGATGGCCGCAGAAGGGCTTACCTATGACCAGGCACTTGCCGAGGCACGGGAGCTTGGTTATGCAGAGGCCGACCCCACGTATGATGTGAAAGGGATCGATGCAGCAATCAAGCTGGTAATTCTTGCGAATACCATATGGAATAACGGTGCATCTCTTGACCGCGTGGATATCACCGGGATTGATCGTCTCACCAACGATGCACTGCGGCTTGCGGAAGAGAAAGACTGCACGATACGGCTGATTGCCGAGGCGTTTCCCGAAAGAGGAGTACTCCGTGTTTCACCACGGATCATCAGGAAGGACCACCCTCTTGTGTTCGAAGGTACCTTAAACGCCATCACCCTTGAGACTGATATGGCGGGGGAGATCACCCTGATCGGGAAAGGGGCCGGGTCTATAGAGACCGCTAGCGCTATAATAGGCGATATCCTGTTTATTTCGTCCCATGTACGGTGTAATTGAACGACGCAGGCAGTACCTGCACCTGATGCGGCAGGTCACCCTCGAACAGGGCTACTTTACGGTAACCAATATACAGGAAGCGGCAGAAGTGCCGAGGAGCACGGCCCAGGACTGGGTCAACCGCCTTGTTTCTGAAGGGTGTGTGGTGGTGAAGGAACGGAAGCAGGGCCGTATCCCTGCCCGGTACGCAGCAGTCAGCGCGGTACCCTCCTCTGCATGCCGGAGAATTTTTACCACGGTGGACGGCGAATGGGTAGAGATCTACCATGAATGCATGAGTGGTGCCTGTGCCGCTTTTTGCGGGTATCATCACCGGATGGCAGGAGGAGCGCTCAACCATGTCCAGAGGGACGGTACATTACTCCGGGAATGCGCAAAGCTTTGTCGTGGGGAGATATCCATCGGGGCCTACCCATCTCCAGCTGTCGGGGTTACCGGGGTACGCCGGGAGGGCGAGATGGTGGTGCAGGAGATCCGTTGTATCGGTGGCCCTGCCTATTCCCTGACTGATATGATGTCCGGTGCAAAAGGCGTCGCCCGTGTGAAAGTCCGAAAAAAAGGAGGTGTAGTTGAAGGCGAAGTCTATACGCGGGCACTGACCCACGTTATCATCGGGATCGACGATACTGACAGCCCGGAAGGGGGTGCAACCTTTGCACTAGCACTTGCCCTCCTCCAGCATATCGCGGGAATGGAGGGGCTTATTCCCATCGGGCACCATGTTGCGATGTTGTACCCCGCACTTCCCGGTAAGACGGCAGGTAATTCGTGTAGTTTCATTGATGTTGCTGCCGAACCCGGGGTGATAGACCAGATTAAAGACAGGGTGTATAAATTTGTCAGTGACGAGGCCCTTTCTCACGAATGGGGCGTCGCTATCAGGACCGGGTTCCGTATACCCCCGGAACTCAGGGAGTACGGCAGACTGGTGCGCTCCGGGGTAGTATCTCGTGAAATTGCTGACCATGTTGCCCGTAATAACAACGTCACCCTCCATGGCGGACGTGGCGTAATCGGTGCCCTTGCAGCGGTTTCGCTCTGGGGGCTCGACAACGCCGTGTTATTGAACGTGGATGCCGGTATTCCGGGGACCGGCACCGAAAGGATAACACCTCTTAACCCCAGTGAACACCCCTGCCAGCCGGTAGTCAGCCGGAAACCATGAAAACTTCGGGACATTCAGGGAAATTTCAGAGATTAAAGAGATCATTCATTATCCCAACCGGGGTCGCCACATCGGCAGGGCGGAGCCCCGGGAACCTGACTAAATTTTAGAATTACCGAATCTGCAAGATAGATGTAAGCAGGTTTCCCATGAAAACAGACATGATACCAAAAGGCCACAAGCATACAAAATGAAAATGCCAGGGGGGATTTTCATATTAAATGCCTGAACTGGCAGCAATATGAAGAGATTTTGAACGTGGCATTTTCAATCGTTCGGGTGTGAACTTCCCGTTCATGTGTGTTTCAACACAGCCATTTTCATGACAAAACCAGGTAACCTGGTGTAATTTCGCAGTTATCTGGCTTCAGGGGCTTCTGATCTCGAGGCTGACATCAAAATTCCGGACTGAATGTGTGAGGGCGCCTATGCTGATCACATCAACACCCGGGACTGCGTAATTCCGGATTGAATTCTCGCTAATTGTCCCCGAAACCTCTATAACCCTGCCAAAACGCAGTTTTCTGGAATTCAACTCCTTCAGGGTATGTCCGACCATTTCCGGTGTCATGTTATCCAGCATGATAATATCCGCGCCTGCCTCCGCTGCTATGACGGCCGAATCCGGGTCCTCTACCTCTACCTCAATTTTTCTGTAGAGTGACCGGGCTCTCGCGGATGCTATTGCAGCAGCGAGCGGCACCAGGGCAAGGTGGTTATCTTTGATAAGCACCCCGTCTGAAAGGGAATACCGGTGGGGGTCTCCGCCGCCGAGCATAACTGCTTTCTTATCAAGGACCCTCATTCCCGGGGATGTTTTCCTGGTCGCCGCCACGCGGCAGGTACTGCCCGCAGACCGGAGTTGATCCATGCAGGATTTTGTTTTTGTTGCTATGCCGCTCATCCTGCCTATGATATTTAACGTGGTCCTTTCAAGGAGAAGGATGCGGGAGGCGTTCCCCTCAAACGAGAGGACGACTTCGCCCCGTTTTACCTGGGCACCATCGGGACACGCTTGTGTGACCTGGACACCAAAATGGGTAAACAGGCGCCCCGCCTCAAAAAGACCACAAATAATTCCATCTTCCTTTGCGGTGATCATGGCAGTACAACGAGTATCCGGCGGGATTATCGCATCAGTAGTGATATCGCCGGATGGGGCGTCTTCTTCAACAAAGGATAGAAGGTATTCCAGGGTTACTTCGGTCATGGTACTATTCGTTCATATTGCGTGAAGGTCAGGTCCCGATAACAAGCGGGTTTTCCAGGTTCCGGAGCAGTGTCAGGATGGACAGGGCTGCAAGATAGCTGGTTGCCGCATTGTCCGGGCTCGGTACATTCCTGACTTTAATATAGGCATCCCCGAATTTTCCCTCAACAAAAATCTCATGGATATTGCGGTCAACTCCCGGGTCTACCCATAGTTCAACATCTGCATCGGTCCCCGCGGCGAGGCCAAGGGCCACCGAGACGTTGACATTCTTTGGGAATTCTTTTATACACTCATTAGATTTTCCTGAGAACAGGAGTTTTCTTTCAGTGGCCTCCAAACCAAGTGATTCCGGGCTCTTTGTTGTCCGGAGCAGTAACCGGTCAATCCCTGAGATCTGCCCGGCCTTAATGTTATCAAGGCCCATTATCGCACCGCTCGGGATATAGATCTTCCTCTGGTTTTTCCTCGCTGTTTCGGTAAGCAATGCAAGAAATGCTTTATCTGACAGTGCGCCCACGCTCATGATCACAAGGTCTTTGTTGTGCTCCAGGACCAGCTCTCCAAAGAGACGGACTGCCTTTATGGATGCCGCTTCCACGACAATATCGAACTCGCTGGAGATAAATGCCCCGAAATCATCGTAGGCGACCCCCCCGGAGATCTCGGCCAGCTCCCGGGATTTTTCGGGGACAATATCGAATAAAGCAAGGATCTCAAACTTATCCTGGTATTTTGCAATAATATGTCCGATATTTCCACAGCCGATTAACCCGATCCTGATCATTGTACACACATAGTGGATTTCGATCGGTTAATTATTTTGATTGAAATCGGGCGAATCAATTTATAATTCTATTCCTTCGTGGGAATGACCTTTGAACCGGCCTCATTTCCTGCCTGAAATGTTATGACCGGGTATAGGAGGGGAAGAACCAGCCGGACTATTTCCTTCATGGGTAACGTGAGAACCCATAACTTCCCGGAAGGGAATCTAGTACAGGAAATGAGCGAGTGGAGGGTACCTGGCTTTGCATCACAACGTCTCCATTCCTGAAGGTATTACGTGTGGGTGCGAGGCCCTCAGGGGGATCAGAAATGCCCGGGTCTATATCAGAACATTCGGATGTACTTATAACCACGGGGATACCAGGAAACTTATCGAGGTCCTCAGGAACCAGGGGTGCGTGATATCTGGGTCTCCCGATGGTGCGGATGCCATTATCATTAATAGTTGCACCGTTGTGGAGAGCACTGCTCGAAAGGTACTCCGTACGATAGGGGCATTCAGTGATTCACGGCTTTACATTACGGGTTGCATGCCTGCCGTGGAAGCGGACAGAATTCTCGCGATCTGCACCCCTGTCTTTATTCCCCCGGGGTGTATCCAGGAGGCCTACCGGTTACATCCGGTCATACAAAAATCCACGCCCGGGATTGTCCAGGTTGCCCAGGGGTGCCTTGGGGACTGCTCCTATTGCATTACGAGGAATGCCCGGGGGCCACTGGTAAGTTTTCCCGGTGATGAAATTATCGGCCAGGTCAGGCAGCACATCGATCTCGGTGCAGTGGAGATCCAGCTTACCGCACAGGACATCAGCGCATGGGGGTATGATACAGGGGAATCACTGCCCCGCCTTCTCAAGACTATCTCCCTGCTCGAGGGGGAATTCCGGGTCCGCATTGGTATGATGAACCCGGTGACGCTTCAGCGGATAATGCCGGACCTCTTGCAGGCCTTCGAAGGTGAAAAGATATTTCAGTTCATTCACATGCCGATCCAGTCAGGTTCGGATGCGGTACTCAAACGGATGCGGAGGGGGTACTCCGCTGCGGATTGTCGTGCGCTCATTGATACCTTAAGGGAGCGGTACCCGGATATCACTATCATGACTGACATGATTGTCGGGTTTCCCGGGGAATCGGAGGATGATTTTTTGCAGTCGCTCGAGCTTGTCAGGAACATCCGGCCGAACAAAGTTAATATTACCCGTTTTTCAAAACGCCAGGGCACTGACATGTCAGGGGTACATGATTTTACCGATTATATCAAGAAAAAGCGTTCGAGAATGATGAGTACCTGTTCCGAAGAGGTGTATCATGCCATTAATGCCTCATGGACTGGCAAAACCGTACCCTTCATTGTCACCGAGAAAATCCGGGAAGGCTCTGTGGTTGCCCGGACCCCGTCATACCTGGGAGTAGTCCTTCAGGAAGACCTGCCTTTGGGCACGACAGGCAATGCCATTCTTACCGAAGAGAGAATGTACTATTTTATCGGCTCAAGGGTTTGAGCTCCTTTACCGCCCGGGAAATATTCATGCACCCTTAGGTAAGATCCATAATTCTGCGGCCCCTGGCATACAACATATTCTTCAGGCTTGCCACTATCCTGACAATTGCGTTGCAGAGGGCACCCTGCTGGTACTGATGACAGGGCCATGGTATCATATTGCATCATATGGTTTATTGATGGGAATGTGATAATTCAGGAGAATTTTTAGGAACCTATATTTTCATCATCTGTCTTCGCCAAATGAGATTGGAACGATTAACAGGACCAATGAGGATACTACCATGGACGAAATTGAGGCCGGATTTACAAAATTAACTGAAAAAATCGACGAGATGACGAAAAGTACGGACGCTGCAGCAAAGGAAATTAAAGAAAATGACGCTCTCCTGATAGAGAAAATGGCAGGAATGGCGCTGCCTGTCATCCGGTCTATCGGTATTAACATGCTGGAAAAAGGAAAACAGGAGGGAAACGGTGAATTATATGATACCTCATTTTACCAGCAGAAGATGATTGTCCTCGGGAAAACCGACCCGGTCAAATTCAGACTTGATGATATCAGTAAAAAAGTGGATGACCAGTTCTGCCTCCTTTCAGAAGATGGGAAATTTTATGAGATCATGTACAGTTCCGATGGGTTCCTGGTCGACTCCTACCTTCACCCGCTTACCACGCGCGAAGTGCTGGACCTCTACGGGTACGAAATCATGTTTATGCTCTACCGTGCACTGCATGACTATCTGAAAAACCAGGACGCACTTCTTGAGGCCCTTGAAAAGACGATTAATTTTATTTTTGCAAAAGAAGAATAATTATTTGATCCCATCTCTTTTTTTGTCAATGACAATTGTGCCCGGGGTCATCTGAACCCAGAATGACTATTCTTTTTTCCAGTCAAATGTTGGAAACATTGGTTTAAGCAGGTCATCATCGCTGTAAAGTGCAGAGATATGAAACGACTTATTGTATTGTTTGCCGTTTATATCTTCAAATTCCACGATAGCTCTCGCCTCATTTATCATCTGCGGGAGTTCATAGGCGAATGTTCCGTCCACGGCAAGCTCAGGGACTTTGAATTCCATGTCGAGGGGGACGAGAGATACGACGATATTCCGTATCGGCGTGTTCCCCCTGTTTATTACGGTAACGACTTTTGCGTTTTCAGACAGGACTACTGCCAGGTCGGTAAGCCTTTCTGAGTCCTGGAAGATCTGGAAAGACATCGCGAGGGTAATTACGAGGATTACTGCAATACCGGTCAGGTATATGCTGATTACTGACAGCAGGGCGCTGATAATCAGTCCTGCCACGATGATTGCGATCTGGTTACGTTTCATAAAAGATCAAAAATCCGGTTTGTAATGAATGGGCCCGATGTGATTCGAACACATGACCTCCCGGTTATCAGCCGGGCGCACCACCGGGCTATGCTACGGGCCCACAAGAGTTGACTATTAATTTAGTGTAAGGGAGTTTTTATAGGTTGTGAATCGGGGGTGAAAACGGTACATTAAAACCCCATGATAGTGGTACTCTTGAAAGTACAAGCGGAAATGGGATCATGGAACGACGTTATCTTCTAGGAAACGAGGCAATAGCTCATGCCTGTCTTGAATCCCCCGTGGATTTTATCTGCGGATATCCCGGGACCCCTTCATCGGAGGTCGTGGATATCCTGAGGGGACAACCGGAACGCCATTACTATATCGAGTGGTCCGTGAACGAAAAAGTGGCCCTCGAAAACGCCCTTGGAGCGGCGTGGTGCGGTATCCGTGCGTTGTGCACGATGAAACATGTCGGGCTGAACGTGGCCGCAGACCCGCTGATGACAAGCAGTTATACCGGTGTGACTGGCGGACTTGTGATCATGAGTGCGGATGACCCGTTCGCGCACAGTTCCCAGAATGAACAGGACAGCCGGATGTATGCAAAGTTCGCAAAGGTCCCCTGCTTCGACCCGTGCAGTATACAGGAGGCCCATGATATGGTCAGGGATGCCTTTGGTTTCTCCGAGGAGACCGGCCTTCCCGTATTATTCCGTCCCACTACAAGGATTTGTCACTCAAAAGGGGATGTTACCCTTGGGGATGTGCAGGTATCAGGGCGCACAGGGCAATTCAACAGGGACCCGAGGCAGTATGTAGTAATACCTGCCCATACCCGTGTCCTGCATAAAAAACTGAATGAAAAACAGGCGACTATTAAAAAGCGCCTTGTTGAACTTGGCTATAACAAGGCTGAAGTGCGGGGCAGGGATGCTGTAATCGCAAGCGGTATCGCTGTTTCCTATGTTTCTGAAATCATTCCCTCCACGACCTCCTTTGCAAAGATAGGGGCATACCCCATTGATGAAACGTGGCTGAAGGAGTTCGTCAGCCGCCATGAACGGGTGCTCGTTATTGAGGAATTGTCCCCGTTCGTGGAGGAAGAAGTATTACAGGTTGCCGGGACGATCCCGGTATTCGGGAAGAAAAGCGGAAATGCACCGTACGAAGGAGAACTTTCCCCGGCTGCCGTGGGCCGGATTATGAAATCCGCAGGATTCGCGACGAATATGGACTTTCCGGTGGCAGATCCTCCTCAGGATGTCCCCCCCCGTCCCCCAATCCTCTGCGCCGGGTGCATGCACAGGGCTGCATTTTACGCAATCAAAAAAGTATTCCGGGAGGGTATATTTCCTAGTGATATCGGGTGCTATACCCTTGGTCTTCAGCTGGGAGGAGTTGATACTACCATATGCATGGGTGCATCCATTACCGTGGCGAGCGGCATTGCTCATTCTGGTGAGAAAAGAGATGTTGTCTGCACGATCGGGGACTCAACATTTCTCCATACCGGGATCCAGGGCCTCATGAATGCCGTGTATAATAATGCAACCATGACGGTGGTGATCCTTGATAACCGGATTACAGCAATGACCGGACACCAGCCGAACCCCTCGACCGGGATTACCGCCTGCGGGGTCCCGGTCCCACCTGTTTCACTTGAATCGATCTGCCGTTCCTGCGGTGTGTCATTTGTTGAGACGGTCGACCCGTATAACCTGACACTCATGGTAAATGCGTTAAAAGAAGCAAAAGAACGGCCTGGTGTGAAAGTTGTAATCGCCCGGCACCCCTGCGTGATCTCTGCAAGGCGGGCCGGGATATCGAGACGGCCCTATGAGGTCGATAGTGAGAAATGTACCGCCTGCGGTACCTGCATCAGGTTCGGATGTCCGGCTATTGAAATGGCAGGTGAAAACGCAGTAATCACGAGCGGATGCAGCGGGTGCTCACTTTGTGCACAAATCTGTCCGACAGGGGCCATCACGCCGGGGGGAAGGAAATGAAGGAGAGTTACGATATCCTGGTCGTCGGGATCGGCGGACAGGGTACGATCCTCGCATCAAATATCCTTGGTGAAGCCTGCATGATCGAAAACCGGTCGGTGAAAGGTGCCGAAACTCATGGCATGGCACAACGGGGTGGTTCCGTTGAGAGCCATATAAGAATAGACGGGCGTTTTGGCCCGCTTATTGCACCAGGCACGGCGGATCTTATTATCGCGTTCGATCTGCTTGAGGCATTCCGGTATTCGTATTTCCTTCGGCCTGGTGGGAAAATTATCACCAACAGCCGCCTGGTTGTCCCGACTTCTGTATTCATGCAGGGCCTCCCGGTCCCGACTGAACGGGAGATACTGGGACGCCTTTCGGACCATGAACTCTGCGTAATCGATGCAGAAGGTCTCGCGGAGGAGGCGGGCAGCCCGCTTACCCAGAATATTGTCATGATGGGGGCGGCATCACATTTCCTCCCTCTGAAACAGGAATCACTTGTCCAGTCAGTCAGCCGTCTCGTACCACCGAAAACACTGAAGACCAACCTGTCGGCATTCGAACTGGGAAGAAAGGCAGGCAGTTCCTGTTGAGCGGGGTCTGGGATCGTTGTGAATGACAGGAATCTCGGACCGTACCAGGAGGACCGGGTATATCAGGGGGATGCAACCCGGCTGATTCGGGACCTCCCTGACTCGGCTATCGACCTCCTTGTCACTGACCCCCCCTTTGCCATCGATTTTCGTGCTCAGCGCCTGAACTACAACCGGACCGGGTCCAATGTCCTCGAGGGGTACCAGGAGATAGCGGGCGATGAATATGAATCATTTACCCGCGAATGGATGTCAGAGGCTTATCGTGTCCTGTCCCCGTCAGGCAGTATGTACGTGTTCTCCGGCTGGAACCACTTAAAAGATATCCTCGGCGGTCTTGACGGAGCGGGTTTTACTACCCAGAACCACCTTATCTGGAAGTACCAGTTCGGTGTTTTTACGAAGAAAAAGTATGTCACAAGCCATTATCATATCCTGTTTGTGGTGAAAGACCCGAAGCGGTACACGTTCAATAAAGTGGAGCATTATCCGGAGGATGTCTGGGACATAAAGCGTGAATACTGGAAAGGAAGGAAAAAAACCCCTACAAAGCTGCCATCCGAGATCGTCCGGAAAATTCTTCGGTTTTCCAGTAACCCCGGGGATATCGTCCTCGACCCGTTCCTTGGCTCAGGGACTGTTGCTGTCACCGCAAAGGAGATGGGGCGGCATTTTATCGGGTTTGAAGTTGTAGAGGACTACCTGTCGTTTGCAAATGAACGACTCTCCGGAACGGTCTGGAATTCGTACACGGGGAACGGATGATGGGTAAAGGATCATGGAGACCCCCATGGTACCTGGTATACCCTGCCGGGTAAAATGCCCCAAAAATGAAACGCTGAGGGGGAGATTTG
>Ga0209048_10001058_pt1 | contig 28831 bp, 26 predicted proteins | sample FrelakmetCRP12CR_FD_187146 | JGI IMG/M metagenome (GOLD analysis project Ga0209048, IMG submission 187146) | Freshwater lake sediment microbial communities from the University of Notre Dame, USA, for methane emissions studies - CRP12 CR (SPAdes)... | ecosystem: Environmental > Aquatic >... | reverse complement strand
CACCTGTCGTCACACTCCTCGGGTGCCGGCCGTGGGTCGGCAACTCAGCGCCACTCCCGCCTCCACCTTGTCAGGTCGGCCGGTGGGCGGCGGAGTTGAGGGGTTCGTCGCGCTACGTTGGCGTCGCCCGCGCGACCGAGGAGACCGACCGATGAGCGACACCGACGGCATCGCCCCCGACATGCCGGAGTCCGAGGGCCTCACCGAGCCCGAGCTGCGCACCAGTGAGATCGAGGGGGCCCGGCTGCTGGCCAACGAGGCCCGGGGCCGCCTGCGCGGCGAGGGCTTCACCGACACCGAGATCGACGCGTGGGCCCGCACCTACTACGCCCGCGACACCGACGGGGCCGACGAAGGCGACGTCGACGGCCTCGTGGCCTTCATCCGGGCCGAGCAGGCCGCCGGGCGCGGCACCATCTGAGCGGTCAGGCCCGAACGGCTCGGGCCAGTTCGGCGACCGCCATGTGCACCGTGTACCCGTCGACCTCGCGGAGCCAGCGCAGGTTGCGCCGGTGGAGGTCGTCGGTGCCGTCGTAGCGGTTGAGCACGACGTGGAGCGCGGCGACATGGGCGCCGAGGTCGAGCGCCTCCATGGCGAGGCGGACGCCGTTGATGGTGCCGAGACCGGCGTCGGCGACCACCACGACGAGGTCGGGCTGGAGCGCCTCGACGAGGGAGATGGTGTCGCCGTCGGCGGCTAGCGGTGAGCGCACCCCGCCCGCGGGTTCGACCAGGCCCACGTCGGGCGCGGGGACGGGCCAGGCCACCTCGGCGTCGAGGTCGGCGATGGTGAACGGCGGCCGGCCGAGGGCGTCAGCCGCCATCGGCGGGGCCATGGCGATCTCGTACCAGCGGTGGTGGGGGCACACGTCGGTGACGGCCTCGCCGGTCGCCCGGGCCAGCTCGTGGGCGTCGGTGGTGGGGTCGCCCGGTGCGAACGACTGCACGGGCTTGCGGGCGGCCACGGTCGACCCGGCGCTGCGGAGCTCGGTGAGCAGGTTGGCGCCGACCCAGGTCTTGCCCACCTCGGTGCCGGTGCCGGTGACGACCACCAGACGGTGCGGTCTCGCCTCCGATGCCATCGCTGCTCCTCGCCGATCGCGCGCTCGGGGTCCGGATGCAGGCTAGGGGACGAGGCCCAGCTCGGTGAGGGCCGTGCCCAGGGCGGCCACCTGCTCGTCGGTGTGGGCGGCGGACAAGGCGACGCGCAGCCGGGACGTGCCGGCGGGCACCGTCGGCGGGCGGATGGCGGGCACGAGCAGGCCCCTGGCCAGCAGCTCGTCGGCGGCGTCTAGGGCGGCGCGCTCGTCGCCGACGATCACCGGGAGGATCGGCGAACGGTGGCCCGGGTGCAGGGCCTGCACGTGGCGGGCGAGCCGGGCCCGGAGGTCGTCGCCCTCGGGACCGCGCACGATGCGCAGCGCGGCCAGGGCCGCAGCGGCATCGGCCGGGCTCGATGCGGTGGTGAAGATGTAGCTGCGGGCCCGGTTCACCAGCAGGTCGGCCCACCCTCCGGGCGCGGCGACGAAGCCACCCAGCGACCCGAGGGTCTTCGATAGCGTGCCCACCCGCACGACGTCTGTGTCGCCCAGGTCGTCGGCCGCGGCGGGCCCCAACACGGCGTGAGCCTCGTCGAGCACGAGCAACGCGCCGGCCCGTCGGCACCGCTCGGCGAGTTCGGCGACCGGGGCCTCGTCGCCGTCCATCGAGAACACCGTGTCGCTCACCACGACCGCGCGTCCGGGCGCGTCCCGGAGCAGGTGGTCGAGGTGGTCGAGGTCGCAGTGGGCGAAGACGCAGGCTTCGGCCCTCGCGAGCCGACAGCCGTCGACGATCGAGGCGTGGTTGAGCTCGTCGGAGCAGATCCGCACACCGGGGCCCCCGACCGTGGTGAGCACACCCAGGTTGGCGGCGAACCCGGTGGGGAACAGCACGGCCGCGTCGGTGCCCTTCCACGCCGCCAGCTCGGCCTCCAGCTCCGCGTGCACGGGTCGGGAGCCGACGACGAGTCTGGAGGCACCCGAGCCCGTCCCCCAGCGCTCCACGGCCGCGATCGCCGCGGCCGCGACGACCGGATGGTTGGCCAGCCCCAGGTAGTCGTTGGATGCGAACGACACCACGGTCTGACCGGTCGCGGTGAGCACGCCGGTGGGCCCGTGGGCGTCGAACGTGCGCGGTGTCCGCCACCGCCCGGCCGCGACCACCTCGTCGCGTTGACGCGCAAACCAGGTGGCCCAGTCGTTGCCGCGATCAGCGGTGGTGCTCACCGGGCTCCGGGCCCGTCGGCGATCTCGTCGATCGCCTCTCCCAGCACGGCGACGATGCGGTCGATCTCGTCGGGAGTGGTGGTGAGCATGGGCATGAGCACGACGACGTCGCCGAGCGGCCGCAGCAGCACCCCCCGCCTGACGGCCGCCGCGCACACCCGACGACCCCAGCGCAGGTCGTCGCCCGGTGGGGTCAGCTCGACGCCCACCATCAGCCCCTGCTGGCGGATCTCGCCCACGGCGTCGAGCGAGGCGATCCGCCCGGCGAGCGCGGCCTCGAGTTGCGCGGCGCGGGCGGTCACGTTGGCGAGCACGTCCCACTCGTCGATCAACTCGAGGTGGCGCCGGGCGACGGCCGCGGCGAGGGCGTTCCCGCTGTAGGAGTGCCCGTGGTAGAAGGTCTGCTCGCTCAGGTCGGCGCCCAGGAAGGCGTTGAACACCCGACCCGACGCGATGGTGGCCGACAGGGGCAGGTAGCCGCCGGTGATGCCCTTGCCGACGCAGAGCAGATCGGCCTGCACCCGGCACTGCTCGGTCGCGAACAGCGTGCCGGTGCGTCCGAAGCCCGTCGCCACCTCGTCGACGATCAGCAACACGCCGGTCTCGTGGCACGCCGTCGCCAGGCGCTGGACCGAGGTGGGGTCGGTGACGAGCATGCCCGCGGCGCCCTGCACGAGCGGCTCGATCACGACGGCGGCGAGTTGGTCGGCGTGGCCGTGCAGGAGCGAGATCGCGGTGTCGGACCAGTGGGGGTCGTCGTAGCCCGGTGCCCGCAGCACGCCGAAGCGGAGCGGGTCGAACACGTCGGTGCCGAACCCGCCCGCACCGAGCGAGAGCGAGCCGATGGTGTCGCCGTGGTAGGCGTGGCCGAGCGCGAGGTAGCGGGTGCGGCCGGTGACACCCTGGTTGGTCCAGTACTGGAAGGCGATCTTCAGGGCCTGCTCGACCGCGGCCGCGCCGTCGGACGCGTACAGCACGTGCGGGTCGTCGACCGGCACGCGGGGGGCCAGAGCTTCGGCCAGCTCGATGGCGGCCACGTTGCCGTTGCCGAGCAGTGTCGAGTGGGCCACACGGTCGAGTTGCTCGCGCACGGCCTGGTCGAGCTCGGGTACCCGGTGGCCGAGGGTGGTGACCCAGAGCGACGAGATGGCGTCGAGGTACCGGCGCCCGTCGACGTCGACGACCTCGCGCCCCTCGGCCCGATCGACGATCACCGGCGCGTCGTCCGCGTAGCAGGACATCTGCGTGAAGCCGTGCCAGACGACGGCCGCGTCGCGCTCGACCCAGTCGTCGTGGAGTGAGGCTCCCGGCATCGCGGCGAGGCTAGCGTCCGGGGGTGCCCGCACCCACCGCCTCAGCGCCGCGTCGCCCCGCGTGAGCGGGTTCGCCGCGGTCGCGGTGCTGGTCGTCGGATTCCTCTCGGGGATCCTGTCGGGCATGTTCGGCGTGGGTGGTGCGGTGTTGACCACGCCGGGCATCCGGGCGTTCGGGGCCACGCCTCTCGAGGCCGTGGGGTCCACCGTCCCCGCCATCCTGCCCGGCGCCATCTCGGGCGCGTGGCGGTACTCGCGTTCGGGCCTCGTCAACTGGCGGGTGGGCACCGTCTGTGGCGTCGCCGGGGCCGCATTCGCGGTGCTGGGCGCCTGGGTGGCCGACATCGTGGACGCTCACTGGCTGATGATCGCCACGGCCATCCTGCTCGGGTACAGCGGGGTCAACACCCTCCTGGCCGGGCGTCGGGCCGGCCGCTCGGTGCCCGATCCGGAGTCGGAGCAGGCGGTCGTGCACCCCGGGGCCGACGCGCCCGAGGCGCCGGCCGAGGTCGACATCCCCATCGGCGTGCTGGCCGTCGTCGGCGCCGGCGCCGGCTTCCTGGCGGGCGTGCTCGGTGTGGGCGGCGGCATCGTGATGATGCCCGCGTTCACGACGCTGTTGAAGATCCCCATCAAGGTGGCGGTGGCGTCGAGCCTCGTCGCGGTCGCGATCTTCTCGGTGCCCGCGCTGGTCACCCACGCGCTGCTCGGCCACATCAACTGGGCCTTCGCGTTGCTCCTGGTCGTCGGTGTCGTGCCCGGCGCACAGGTCGGGTCGCATCTCACGATCGGGTCGTCGGACCGCACGGTGCGGATAGCGTTCGGTGCGTTCCTAACCGTGCTCGCCGTCGTGTACGGCGTCGGCGAGATCGTGGCGCTGCTCTGAGCCCGGAGGGACCGATGGTGGGTGACCGGCCGAACATCCTCGTGATCCTCACCGATGAGGAGCGCGAGCGCATCTGGTGGCCGTCGTCGGTGCGACTCCCCAACCACAAGCGGCTGGCGGCGAGAGGTGTGTCGCTGCACGAGCACCAGGTGCACACCGCGCCGTGCTCCCCGAGCCGTGGGGTCATCCTCGCCGGTCGGCACACGGCGGCGACCGGCGTCGTCGACAACGTCAACTTCTCCTGGCAGGACCCGTTGCCGGTCGGCATCGGCACCTGGGGGACCCGGCTCGGCGCGGCGGGGTATCGCTGCGCGTACAAGGGCAAGTGGCACCTCGGCGGCGAGTCGTTCCGCTCGGGGCTGCAGGCGTACGGGTTCGACGACTGGGACCCGCCCGATGTGCACGGCGCTCCGTACGCCGGGCACGTGAAGGATGCGGTGACCGCTTACCAGGCCCGGCGGTGGCTGCGCTCGCACGCAGACGACGCCGACCCGTGCCTCCTCGTCGGGTTCGTGAACCCGGACGACATCATGCTGTATCCGCGCTTCCGCAAGCCTTGGGTGCACGACTGGGGGGCGGAGCCCCCAGGCAACTTCGACGACGATCTCGGCTCCAAGCCCGAGACGCAACGCCACTGGATCGACACCTGCGACCTCACGGGTGGGCCCGTGCGCGACGAGGCGACCTGGCGCCAGGTGATGAACGCCTACATCGACCTGCACATGGAAGTCGACCGCCACATCGGGGGACTGCTCGACACGCTCGATGCCGTCGGTTGCACCGACGACACGGTGGTCGTGCTCACCTCCGACCACGGCGACCTCGCCGGCGCGCACGGGCTGCGCCAGAAGGGGCCGACCGTGTACCGCGAGCAGATGAACGTCCCGCTGACCGTGGCGTGGCCGGGCGTGATCCCGGAGGGGACCCACAGCCACGCCCTCACCGGCGCGATCGACCTGACGCCGACGCTCTGCGCCATCGCCGGCGTCGTCACCGAAGGGCTGCCCGGTGTCGATCTCGGGCCCCTGCACGTCGACCCGTCCACCACCTCGCCGCGGCGAGAGGTGCTGTTCACCTCCGACGCCTACAGCTCGATGGGCCCCACGGTGCGCCACCGGGCGTTCCTCCGCGGGTTCTACGACGGCCGGTGGAAGTACGCCCGCTCCTTCGAGCCGGGCCGTCAGCAGGCGCCGTTGGCTGAGCAGGAGCTCGAGCTCTACGACACGCGGGAGGATCCCGCCGAGCTCCGCAACCTGGCCCACGAACCCTCTCGGGCCGGACTGCTCGCCGAGTGCGACGACCGCCTGTACCAGCTGATCCGCGACGAGATGGGCCCCGACGACCTCGTGCGCCCCGAGCCGCACACCTGGTGGCGGCAGGTCGCGGCGGCGCGCTCGTTGTTCAGTCGACTCGGTGTGCCGGGCATCTGATGGAGCTGGCCGTCGCGATCGTGATGGCGCTCGCCTTCACGTTGACCAACGGCTTCCACGACGCCGCCAACGCCATCGCCATCCTGGTCGCCACCAGGGTCGCCCGCCCGCTGCAGGCGGTGCTGATGGCGTCGTTCTTCAACCTGCTCGGCCCGTTGGTGATGGGTGCGGCCGTGGCGAACACGGTGGCCGGCATCGTCACCCTCGACAGCTCGGACACGGTCGCCGTGCTGGGCGCGGCCCTGACCGGCGCCACCGCCTGGAACCTCATCACCTGGCGGTTGGGCATGCCGTCGAGCTCGGGCCACGCTCTCGTCGGCGGGCTCACCGGGGCCGCGGTGGTCGTCGGGGGTCTCGACGCCGTCAACTGGGGCGGGCTCGACGGATGGCGACCCGTCGGCGTGTTCGGGGTGCTCATCGCGCTGGCGATATCGCCGGTGCTGGGGGTGATCGTCGGCGACGTGGGCGACCGTGTCACGCGCCGGATCGTGCGCCGAGCCACCCGACGCGCCGATCGGGTGGTGCGCGGCGGCACGTGGGTCAGCTCCGCCACGTTGGCGTTCAGCCACGGCGCGAACGACGGTCAGAAGTCGGTCGGCATGATCATGGCGCTGCTGCTGGCGGCGGGCCACGTGTCGTCGCTCACCGCGCCCCTCTGGGTGAAGCTGGCCTGTGGCGCCACGCTCACCCTGGGCACCGCCCTCGGCGGCTGGCCCATCGTGCGCACCATCGGCCAGCGCATCTTCCGGATGCACCCGCTCGACGGGACGGTGGCCCAGGGCGCCTCGACCGCGGTCATCCTGGGCTCGTCGTTCGTCGGTGCCCCGGTCAGCACCACCCAGGTCGTGTCGTCCTCGGTCGTGGGCATCGGCCTCGGCCGTCGCCGTATCCGCCACATCCACTGGCGGATCGTGCGCGAGATGCTGACCGCGTGGGTGTTCACGCTCCCGGCTTCGGCGTTGGCCGCGATACTGGTCCTGCCGATCTGGCTCTGGCTGTCCCACTGAGAGGTGCTCGACGATGGCGCGCTGGTTCCTGCCCGAGACACCCGACCTGCTGGGCGCCCTCACGGAGCAGGTGGTGGTCACCCAGGAGGGGATGGCCGCCCTGGTCGCGTGGGCCCACTCGGGCGGCGGTGAGGCCGAGGCCAAGGCGCTGCGCGATGCCGAACACCGGGCCGACGACAAGAAGCGGGCCCTGAGGGTGATGCTCAAGCAGGCCTTCACCACACCGCTCGACCCCGAGGACCTCTACATCCTGTCCGAGCGTCTCGACGAGGTGCTCAACGGGGCCAAGGACGCGGTGCGCGAGGCCGAGGTGATGGCGGTGCCGCCGGACCCCTCCGTCGCCGAGATGTGCGAGCTGCTGGCCCAGGGCGTCGACCGCCTCGCCGAGGCCTTCGGCCACCTCGGGGCCAACGGTGGCGACGAGGGGTCGGCGGCCACCGACGCCGCCGACGCCGCGGTGAAGACCAGTCGAAGGGTCGAGCGGGTCTACCGCGCCGCGATGTCGTCGCTGATCGCGGTCGAGGACCTGCGTGAGGTCACCGGCCGCCGTGAGGTGTACCGGCGCTACTCGCGGCTGGCCGACCAGCTCGTGTCGGTGGCCGAGCGCGTATGGTACGCGGTGGTCAAGGAGGGTTGACCGCCTTCCTCATCGCTCTCGGCGTCATCTTCGTCGCCGAGATGGGCGACAAGAGCCAGCTGATGGCTCTGGCGTTCGCGGCCCGCTTCCGGCCGTGGCCGATCCTCATCGGCATAGCCGTCGCCACCGCGATCGTGCACCTCGTGTCGGTGTTCATCGGTGCGGTGCTGGGCGCCAGCCTGCCCACGCGGGCGATCACGATCGCGGCGGGCGTGGCCTTCCTCGGCTTCGCCGCCTGGACCCTTCGCGGCGACGAGCTGACCCATGACGACGAGGCCCGGGTGACCGATCGCCGTTGGGCCACCCGATCACCGATCCTCGTGGCCAGTGTCGTGTTCGGGTTGTCCGAGCTCGGCGACAAGACCATGCTGGCCACGATCACCCTCGCGACGTCGAACGGCCTGTTCGGCACCTGGTTGGGGTCGACCGCGGGGATGGTCGCCGCCGATGCGCTCGCCATCGTCGTCGGGCGGGTCCTCGGAGCCCGACTGCCCGCGACCCTCATCCGCTGGGGTGCCGCAGCCCTCTTTGCGGCGTTCGGACTCGCGCTCATCGTCGAGGGTGTGCGGTCGTAGGCTGTGGCCGTGCACCGGGGTCGAGAGCGCGTGGTCGAGCGGTCGCGAGGCCTGGCGGCGGTGGCCGTCATGGTCATCGTGGCCGCGTTCGCGCTCGGCGTGGGTATGCGCCCGGTCGCGGGGCAGGCCCCGGCGACGTCCGTTCCCTCGGGCGACCCGGCCTCGACGGGGGTTGCCTCGACCGCAGCGGCCGTGGGCACCGACTTCCCCCGGCCGCTGGTCGCACCGGTGGGCACGACCGGCCAGCCTCCTGAGCTCTCGATCGATTCGTTCTACGCCGACAGCGACGACAAGTCGGGCTCGGTCGTGTTCGCGGTGCAGTTCGCCGGGCCCTTCTCCGAGCCGTCCGACTCGTTCCGGGCTTCGGTCGTCGTCGGCGATCCCCTCGGGTCACGCTCGCGGGCCTCGTACGTGTCGGTCGACGGCCGCGGAGCCGGTCGGGTCGAGCAGGGGGTCGTCCAGGGCGACGAGGTGATCTGGCAGGACGCCGGGCCCACGACGGCCTCCTTCGATCCGTCGGGCCTCGCCCTGATCACGGTGCCGGTGAACACGATCTCCACGGGGACGGGCGTCTGGGTCGAGGCTGCCGCGGGCGCCTATCCGAGCGTGCAGGCGGTCGTCAGCCCGGTGTTCTCCTACGACCTGCTCGTGGGTCGTGGACCGGAGGGGACGCTCGCCGCCGGGCCGTGGGCCACCATCACCCCCGGTCGGGCCGGACCGACCGTGAGCGTGTACACGCCGGGATCGGACAAGCCGACCTATCAGCGCCTCGCGGGCCCCGGCCCCACGATGTCGTTGATCAATCGAGGGCTCACCCTAACCACCTCAGAGCGACCCCCGGCGCAGGTGAGTGGCGCCCGCGTCACCCAGGCGGTCGACTACGTGCGCCTGGCCGGTGGCGCGAACCAGGTCGCCGGCGGGCAGTTGGCGTCGATCTCGGTCGATCGCACCAACGGGTCGGTGCAGCTGCTCGACGCTTCCGGCGCGCCCGTCTCGGGAGGGGGCCAGCCCTGGCTGGTGCAGGGCCTGCCGCCGGGCGACCCGGCTGCCCCGACCACGCTCACGTTCGACCTCGAGGCGGTGGCGGCGGCCCTGGGGCTCCCCATCGGCCCGACCACCACGGCGCTCGGCGTCGAACGGGTGATGCAGCTCGACGGCGGCCGCGTTGCGGCCTCGCCTGCGGTGCTCGGTACCACGGCCTGGTTCGACGCCGCGTCGGTCGGTGACGGTGCGGCCACCCTCGACACCGCGACGACCACGTCGTCGCGGCGCCCGGTCGTGCTCGCGGCCGCGGCCCTCGTGGCGGTGCTGCTGATCGTGCTCGTGGTCGGTCTGGTGTTGCGCCGACGACGGTCGGTCCGCCGGCGCCGTGAGCTCGATGAGTGGGACTTCGTTCATCCCGAAGGCGAGCCGGTTCCGGCTGCCGCCCCGGCGGCCAGGTCCACGCGGGTGCTCGCGGCCGGCCGGCTGGTCGAGGCGGAGCCGGTGGTCGAGCAGGTGCCTGTGCCCGCGCCGGTCGTCGAGCCCGCGCCACCCGCGGCCGCGCCGGAGCCGCCCGTGCCTGAGCCGCCCGCGCCCGAGCTGATCGTCGAGCCGGAGCCGCCCGTGCCGGAGCCGCCCGCGCCCGAACTGATCGTCGAGAGCGTGCCCGAGTCCGCGCCGGTGGGGCCGCCGCGTCGGCCCCGCTCGCCGGCCGAGGCGCTCGCCGCCCTCGAGGCGGAGCTCGACGAGTTGGGCGCACGGGTTGACCGCCTCGGCGACGGCAGCGACTGAGCGACCTCAGCGCACGAGGGCCTGGGCCTCCAGGACCCGTACCGTCACGGACCCGGCTCGCTCGACGGTGCCGAGCGGGCCCCCGGCACCGGTGGTGGCGGTCCAGCTCACGTCGTAGACGAGCGTCGCGTTCACCAGGAACACCCCATCGGCCCGGGGGCTCGAGGATGCCGTGTAGGTGTGGGTGCACGAGCTGTGTTGGGCGCGGGCGGGCCGGGCCGGGTCGTAGGGCGTGCCCGGCGCACAGGTCATCGTCGTGCCGTCGCCGAGGTCGAAGTCGACCCGCAGGGGTGTGGCCGCGACGCTGGAGGTGACGCCGCTCAGCGAGGCGCTGGCGGTGCTCGGGCCCCAGGGGTTCGACACCCACAGCCAGGTGGGGAGGCCGACGAGCTGTTCGGCGCCCGGCGGGGGGTTCAGTCCGATGGCGGGAGTCGGGAGGTCGAGCCGGCGCAGGGCCTCGGAGGCGGCCCGCTCCGCAGCGGCGACGCCGGAGAACGGATCGGACGCGTGGAAGGTCACGAGTCGTGAGTCGAGGGTCTGGCCGGCGGGGTCGTAGCAGTAGAGCCCGTAGGCGCGACCCTCTTCCGGATTCACCGGGCCGCCGCCGATGTCGACGTTGGGGGCGAAGCTGTTCCTCGAACCGTTGGTGATGGCGTAGTAGACGCAACGCCAGGCCGACCCCGAGCCGCTCCCGTGGTACGCGGCCAGCTCGCCGTCGGGGCCGTCGATGACGACGGCGACCGGGCTGCCGTCGACCACACCGGCTCCGGGCCGGGGACGCACTCCGCCGGCCCGGGCGCCGACAGCCTCGATCCCCGCACTGGTGGTCGCGATCGATGACACCGCCACGGCGGCGAGTGCGAGGAAGATCGTTAGCCGTCGCATGAACGCACTCCCGGCCACTCCGCCTGTTTGACTGCGTCGACGACCACCCAGGTGGCCCGTTGCTCGAGAGCGAGGTCGATGACCATGGTGACCACCTCGTTGTTGAGGACGATGCCCGAGGGGGCATCGACCAGCTGGCTGTCGTCGACCACGCACGTGCGCACGTCGGCGCGGGCGCCGTGTATCGAGACGGTCATCGCCCGGCTCGACGACCGCGATCCCGGCGGGAGTCGCACCTCCTGGTTGAGCTGGCGCTGGTTGTCGATCTCGTGGATGGTGCGTTCGAGCGCAGGCCCGGCTGTGTAGCGGGCCAGGTTCGGATGGGCGGGGTCGGGCGGGCTCGTCGCCTCGTAGAAGCTCGACCAGTAGCCGTCGGCGGCGGCGAGCACCTGCCCCTCGTCGGAGTTCGGCTCGGTGGTGGTGGGCGGGCTGTTCGGCGGTCCCTCCGCATCGAGGGATGAGGTGGGCCCGACGTCGTCGGCCCCGACCGGCTCTGCAGTGGGTGCCCGGTCGCGGGCACAGGCTGCGGTGAGCAGGATGAGGCCCCCGAGGGCCCGTGCGGCGAGCGTTCGCCGACGTCGGTAGCCCGGCATGGCGTCTCCCCGTCGTGGTGGCGTGTCGCAGCCGGGCGGGCCCGGCGATGGGCGGTGAAGGTAGCGAGGGGGTCGAGGGGTCCACAAGGGTCGGGCCGGGGTCATGAGTCACGCGTCGTGCAGCGCGCTCGGGCGGGCTGCTTGGGGCTGCAGCTCGGCCGAGCGCCGGGCGGGTGTCACCGCTGGGCCCTACCTTCTGGGAGATGGGCGACGGCCACGAGACCGACGACGGCGGAAGCAGCCCGATCGGCGAGATCGACGAGACGGGCACCACGACCGAGACCGACGACGCGCCGGGACCAGAGCGGCACGGTTCGCCCGGGCACCGGGTGTCGGTGGCGTGGGCCCCGTTCGGCGAGGCGCTCGTGGGCGTGCTCGCGGCCCTCGCCGAGGACGAGTTCCTGGTGTTGTCGAGCAAGCGGCGGGCGCACGTCGTGCAGTTCGCCGCCGGCGGCGCCACCGGCTTGCGGGCCGAGACCCTCTCGAACGCATTCCTCCCGCCGGCCGACCAGCTCGACGAGGCGCGTGAGTCGGCACTCGCGGACCTGGGTTGGCAGCGGCCCACCCACACGCCCGAGCAGGCCGACCTCGGCGAGGGCGACCCCGACGGGTCACCGAACTGGTACCGCGACTGGCCCGCGCCCCCGCCCTTTGCGGAGGTGGCCGAGCTGGCGGTGCGCACCTGGCGCGACGTGCTCGGCGCGGTGCACCCGGGCCGACTCCACTACCGGGCGTTCCGCGTCGACGGCCAGCGCATCCTGCTGCCCACGCTGGGCATCAACCCCGAACCCGACGACCATCCCGTCGGGGATTCGTCGCCGGGGGGCGATCTCGGAGCCCGCGTCCGCGCCGTGCTCAAGGCCTTCCTCGAGGTCGACGAGCTGGTGGTCGACGACGACGGCGACATCCCCATCCGCCACGGGTCGGCCGCGGTCTACGTGCGGGTGATCGACGAGCCGCCCACGATCATGCTGTTCTCCCCGTTGGTGTTCGGGATCGAGGCAGGTGAGGCCGTGCTCGAGGAGGTGAACCGGCTCAACAACGTCACCCAGTTCGCCCACCTGTGCCTGGCCGCCGATGCGATCGTGCTGTCGACCGAGCTGTTCGGCGAGCCCTTTGTTCCCGACCACCTCATCGACGCGTACGTGGTGGTGAGCCAGCTCGCCGACGAGCTCGACGACCACCTGCAGGAGCAGTTCGGGGGCAAGGTGTTCTTCGGCGAGGACAAGCCGGCGACCCCGCCCAAGCCGCCCTTGGCGGGGACCGGCGGGTACCTCTAGGTCGGCTACGGTTCGCGGCGACGATCTTGTCGGCGGCGCCCGTCGGGCGCGGGTCGTCGTTCGGGGGAGGATGGGCGATGACCCAGTCGGTTGTGCTCGACCGCTATCACCAGGTCGAGCGGGCACTGGCCAAGGTGCCGCCGGTGCGGATGCTGCGGGCCGTGCCCGAGACGGGCGGCTACGCGGTGCGCACGGTGTGGCGCCACTTCAACCGCGAGCCACTCGAAGGGCTGCCCCGGGCGCGGCTCACCCCGGCGCTCCTGGCCCACGTCGCCATGGACGAGGCGCTGTTGATGCTGGCGCACGGTCCCGAGCGCTATCCGCGGCGGGCCGACTACGAGCGCGTGGGCGCCGAGCTCGGCGAGGCGCTCACCCAGTTCGAGGAGCAGGGATGGCTGGCCGATCCCCGCTCGTACCACCTCGACCCGCCACCGCTCGAGCACGTGCAGGAGGGCAGCGGGTGGGCTGACGGCCTGTCGTACCGCAAGCTCACCTGGGAGAGCCGCTACGAGCCCCATGCCGACGAGCCCGGCGGCGAACGCTGGGCCGGCTATGCGACTAATCGGCTGGCCGGAGCCTGGATGCTCCGTCACGACGACGACCGGCCGCGGCCGTGGATCGTGTGCATCCACGGCTTCGGCATGGGATACCCGTTCATGGACCTCACGGCGTTCCATGCCGCGCATCTGCACCGCGATCTCGGCGTGAACCTGGTGGGCCCCACCCTGCCCCTGCACGGCCACCGCAAGGTGAACCGCGTCAGCGGCGACGAGTTCCTGGGCTGGGACATCATGAACACGGTGCACGGCCTGACGCAGGCCGCCTTCGACATCCGGCGCCTGATCGGCTGGATCCGGGTCACCCAGGAGCCCACGGGGGTCGGCGTGCTCGGCATCTCTCTCGGCGGGTACACGACCTCCTTGGTCGCCGGGCTCGAACCGGGCCTCGACGCCGCCATCGCCGGCATCCCGGTGGTGGACTTCCCGGGTGTCCTGCGGGCGCAGATCCCGTCCACGATCCTGAACCGCACGGTGGAGCACAACATCTTCGGGGGGCCGGCCGAGACGGTGAACCGGGTGGTGTCTCCCCTGGCGTTCGCGCCGCAGCTAGCCCACTCCCGGCGGTTCATCTTCGCCGGGGTCGGGGATCGCCTCGCCCACCCCCGTCAGGCCCACTCGCTCTGGGAGCACTGGGAGCGGCCGAGCATCCGTTGGTACCCAGGGAGCCACATCGGGTACGTCTGGTCGTCGAAGGTGCGTCGGTACATCGACCTCTCCCCCGAGGTGAGCGGGCTGACGGCGCGGCCCTGACCGATGCGCCCGGGCGGGGCGTGCCGGCGTCGTTCGGCTCAAGTTGCCCGGTGAGCGTCCGATGGGGAGAGAGCGGCAGTCCAGTTGGGAACGAGGAGACCGGGATCACCCATGCCCACGGAACACCCCGAGGAGCACGAGCCCAGGCTCAGTTGGCGGGAGAAAGAGGTCCTCGCCGCGCTCCGACGCTTGGCGCTCGCCCAGTCGCAGATGAGCCTGCTCGACGAGCAGCTCGCCTCCGGCGGGGGCGTCACCTCCTTCGACCCCGCGGACCTGGCCCTGGTCGAGGAGCTCGAGGACGAGATCGCCAAGGCCCGCCACAAGGCACATGGGCGGTTCGGGAAGTCGGCGGCCCGGGCCCGCCGCGACGAGCTCGACGATCGCCAGCGTGAGGTGCTCGGCCGGCTGGGGTTCGCCGACTACGACGCCTTCAAGGCCGCCGGGGGTTCATCGGCGCGCCCGGCCGAGGCCATCGACCCCGTGTTCGTCGACTTCGCCCGGCGCGAGCTGGCCGACGCCGAGGAGGCCTATCGCCAGGCCCTGGCCCTACCCGACGACGAGGTGGCCGACTTCCCGCGGTCGGCCATCGACCTGACCCACCCCGAAGCGTCGTAGGCCCTCGGCTCCTGGCGTCGCCCACGCGGGCCGGGGTCGCTCAGGGCGTGCCCCCTCGGTACTCGCACCCCGACGTGCACGTCTCCTGCACGACCAGCCGGGTCAGACCGGGGAGCGCGGGGGCCAGGTGCTCCCAGATCCATGCCGCCAACACCTCGCTGGTGGGGTTCGCGAGGCCGTCGATCTCGTTCAGGTAGCGGTGGTCGAGCCGGTCGCGGATCGGTTCGCACGCGGCGGTGATGTCGGCGAAGTCGCACACCCAGCCGCTGGTGTCGCCGACCGGGCCACCGACGTACACGCGAACGCGGAACGAATGGCCGTGCAGCCGCGCGCACTTGTGGCCGGCGGGCACGTTGGGCAGGAGGTGGGCGGCTTCGAAGCCGAACTCCTTGAAGATCTCGGTCGTCACGGGATTCCCAGGTACTTGTGGGTCTGAAGGCTGAGTCGCCAACGAGGGTGGTCGAGGCAGTAGCGCACCGCCAACTCGGTGGCCCGCTCGCGGTCGGGCCCGTCCATCGGCTGCAGCAGGAAGTGGTCGAAGTCGAGGCCCTCGAAGCGCTCCGGTTCGGCCCCCGCCTGGGGGTAGACCAGCTTCAGCTCGTCGCCGGCGCGCAGCACCAACTCGGCCCCGGCCTTGGGGCTCACGCACACCCAGTCGAGGCCCCGCGGCGTGGGACGGGTGCCGTTGGTCTCGACTGCGACGGTGAAGCCCCGTGCATGCAGGGCGGCGACCGCGTCGTCATCGAGCTGGAGCAGTGGCTCCCCGCCCGTGCACACCACGAAGCGACCGGTCTGGTCGCGCTCGGGCCAGGTGCGGGCGACGGCGTCGGCGAGGTCGTCGGGCGTGGTGAACCGTCCGCCGCCGGGCCCGTCGGTACCGACGAAGTCGGTATCGCAGAAGCGGCACACGGCCTCCGCGCGGTGCTCCTCGCGGCCGGTCCACAGGTTGCACCCGGCGAACCGGCAGAAGACCGCGGCCCGGCCCGCGTTGATGCCCTCTCCCTGCAGCGTGAAGAACAGCTCCTTCACCAGGTAGGTCATGGCACCAGGTGGGTCATGGCGGTCCCCCGATCGTCACGACGCGGCGGAGGCGTAGCGCGTCGGGTCGGCCACCCCCGCGTCGCGGAAGCCGCGGGCTCGCAGCAGGCAGGCGTCGCAGTGCGCGCAGGCGGCGCCGTCGGGTGCAGGGTCGTAGCAGCTCGTGGTGACGGCGTAGTCGACGCCGAGTGAGCGCCCGAGCCGGATGATCTCGGCCTTGGTCAGCGCGATGAGCGGCGTGTGCACGCGCAGGTGCGCGCCGTCGACCCCGGCGCGCGTGGCCAGGTTGGCCAACCGCTCGAACGCCTCGACGAACGCGGGCCGGCAGTCGGGGTAGCCGCTGTAGTCGAGGGCGTTCACGCCGATGAACACGTCGGCGGCGCCGCGGACCTCGGCGAGGGCGAGGGCGAACGCCAAGAAGATGGTGTTGCGGGCGGGCACGTAGGTGACCGGGATGTCGTGGGCCGTCGCGTCCGCGTCGAACGCCTCGATCGACTCGTGCTTGGGCACCGCGAGCGCGGGGTCGGTCAGGGCCGACCCACCGAACGCGGCCAGGTCGATGTGGGTGAGGAGGTGCTCGACTCCCGCAGCCTCGGCGAGCCGCCGGGCCGCGTCGAGCTCGTGCTCGTGGCGCTGGCCGTAGCGGAAGCTCAGCGCGACCGGCGCGAACCCTCCGTCGCGTGCGATGGCGAGGCACGTGGCCGAGTCGAGGCCCCCCGACAACAGCACGATCGCCGGGGGTGGGGTCACCGCAGCCCGTCCCACACGGCGCGCTCGGCCCCGGCGGGGTCGTGCAGCACCTCGACCTTGTCGCCGAACCCCATCGTGGCCCGGGTGGCATCGTCGTAGGCGGGCCACGTGGGCAGGGCGTCGTGGCCGGGCCGGCCGTGTCGGGCGAAGTGCCACCAGGCGTCGTGCATCGCCTCGGCGAGGTGGGTCGGGGTCGGTCCCTCGCCCAGGAAGATCTCGACGCCGCCCTTGCCGAGGTTGTTCCACATGAAGGGCACCTCGAGCGCGTGGCACGAGCCGAGCTTGCCCCCGAAGGCGCGCGACGTCCACGAGAACAGGTAGGCGAAGGTGTGGTAGGGCTGGTGATGGGCCTGGGCCTCGGCCAGGCGGATCGCGGGCACCCGGAAGATCCAGTCGGTGAGCACCGCGCACCACACCTCGTCGGCGACGGTGTCGGGTCGGGCCACGCGGTAGGTGTCGGCCAGGTGCCGACCGCCGCCGTCGAACGAGGCGCCGAACATGTTGTCGAGTCGGCTGATCAGACCGGGATCGTCGAGGCCACCGGGGCTCATGAGATGGAAGAGGTTCCACTCGTCGAGGGTCGTGCCCACCAGCAGTGGGACGTGGGCGGAGAGCCCGGCGCGCACGGTCTCGAGCGGCGGGTCGGGGAGCACCACGCCGTCGACCACCGGCTGGAACGGCATCGCGAGGGCGAGCCCGCCGCGCCCCGCGAGCCGCCCGGGGTTGGCCAGCAGGTCGGCGCTCACGGCCTCCTGCGCGGCGAGCAGGTCCTGGGGATCGGCGGTGAGCAGGGCCTCGAGATCGTCGCCGCCGAGCGCGGCGAGCAACGCGCCGGTGACCTCGGCCGCGAGGTGGGGATCGAGGTGGTTGTGGGCGGCGCCGCTCTGGGCGATGGCCTTGTGGAACAGGCCGCGTGCCGCGGGCAGGCCCAGCAGTGTGCCCACGCTCATGGCTCCCGCGGACTCGCCGAAGATGGTGACGTTGCCGGGGTCGCCCCCGAAGGCGGTGATGTTGTCGCGCACCCATTCGAGGGCGGCGACCTGGTCGAGGATGCCGTTGAGCCCACTCGACCGGAAGTCGCCGCCGAGCTCGGCGAGGTGGGCGAACCCGAGCGCGCCCAGGCGGTAGTTGATCGTGACGACCACGACGTCGCCTCGCCGGGCGAACGACGAGCCGTCGTACCACGGCACCGAACCGGTGCCGCTGGTGAACCCACCACCGTGGATCCACACCATGACCGGCCGGGCGGCGTCGTCGCAGGCAGGGGTGAACACGTTGAGGAACAGGCAGTCCTCGCTGCAGTTGGGGGAGCCACGATCGAGGAACCCACCGAGCAGCCCGGGGCTCTGCCACGACACGGCGCCGAAGGTGGTCGCGTCGCGGATCCCGTCCCAAGGCTCGGGCGGGTGGGGTGGCTGGAAGCGCCGGGCGTCGACGGGTGGCGCGGCGTAGGGGACGCCGGAGAAGCGCACCACGCCGTCGAAGGGGCGGCCTTCGAGGCGGCCCTGGGCGGTGGCCACAGTGGTGGTCATCGATCTCCCTCGTAGTCGCGGTCGCCCCACCCTAGCGATCGGTGCGTCCGGTCCGACCGCCCCGTCGGGCCGTGCCCCGTCGGGGCCCTCGTGGCGGTTCGCACTGGACATCGGTCCCCGTGACCTCTTGACTGATCGCACCGGCTGCCCGGCCGACCAGACTCCAGGGGGACCACCAGTGCACGACCTCGTCATCCGCAACGGCCACATCGTCGACGGCACCGGCGCGCCGGCCTTCGACGGCGACGTCGCCGTCACCGATGGAGTGATCACCGAGGTGGGTGCCGTCGGCGGGCCCGCGACACGCGAGATCGACGCTGCCGGGCTGCTCGTCACGCCCGGCTTCGTCGACATCCACACCCACTACGACGGCCAGGTCACCTGGGACCCGCTGCTCAGCCCGTCGTGCTGGCAGGGCGTCACCACCATCGTGATGGGCAACTGCGGCGTGGGCTTCGCGCCGGCCCGTCCCGATCGCCGCGAGTGGCTGATCGAGCTGATGGAGGGGGTGGAGGACATTCCCGGCACGGCGTTGGCCGACGGGATCCAGTGGCGCTGGGAGAGCTACCCCGAGTACCTCGACTTCCTCGACACCCGCCCGCTCGGCATCGATGTCGGCTCGCAGGTGCCCCACGGCGCAGTGCGGGCCTACGTGATGGGCGAGCGAGGCGCCGAAAACGAGCCCGCCACCGACGAGGACATCGCCGCCATGGCCGCGCTCGTCGGCGAAGGCATCGAGGCCGGAGCGCTGGGCTTCTCCACCTCCCGCACGATCATGCACACCGCGGTCGACGGTCGGCCGGTGCCGGGCACGTTCGCGGCCGAGAACGAGCTGTTCGGCATCGGCTCGGTCCTCGGCCGACTGGGCAAGGGCGTCTTCGAGCTGGCCCCGGCCGGCGTGCTCGGCGAGGACCTCGACGCGCCCGAGAAGGAGCTGGCCTGGATGCGCAAGCTGGCCGGCACCATCGGGCGCCCCGTGTGCTTCGTGCTGGCCCAGAACCACGGCGTGCCCGACGACTGGCGCCACCTGCTCGACCTGTGCACGCAGGCCGTGGCCGAGGGCGCCGACCTGCGGCCCCAGGTGCACGCCCGTACCGTCGCCCTGCTGCTCGGGTTGTCGACGCTCAACCCGTTCAGCTTCGGGTCGACCTGGGCCGAGGTGGCCGACAGGTCGGTCGAGGAGCAGGCGGTGCTGCTCGCCGACCCCGACCGTCGGGCCCGCCTTGTCGCCGAGGTCGAGGCCAACGCGCACGACGAGATCCTGGGGCCCATCGTCGAGGGGTTCATGGGCCCGGCGCACATCTACGAGCTCGGCGACCCGCCCGACTACGAGCCCCGCCCCGAGGACAGCGTGGCCGCTCGAGCCGCCCGCGAGGGCGTGTCCCAATGGGAGAAGCTCTACGACCTGCTCATCGAGGACCAGGGCCGCACGCTGTTCTACTCACCCATCCAGAACTACGCGAGCGGCAACCTCGACGCCACCTACGAGATGCTGTCCAGCCCCATCACCGCCTTCGGGCTCGGCGACGGCGGGGCCCACTCGGGCCAGACGTGCGACGCGTCGAGCACCACGTTCATGCTCACCCACTGGGCCCGCGACCGCCGTCGGGGCCCGCGCCTGCCCATCGAGGTCGCGGTGGCCAAGATCACGTCGGCCACCGCCGACCTCTACGGCCTGGGCGACCGGGGCCGGCTGCTCCCGGGCAAGAAGGCCGATCTCAACCTCATCGATTTCGACCGGTTGCAGCTGCGTCGGCCCGAGCTGGTGCACGACCTGCCCGCCGGGGCCAAGCGCCTCATCCAGAAGGCCGACGGCTACGTCGCCACCATCAACGCCGGTGACGTCGTGATGAGCGAGGGGGAGGACACCGGCGCCCGCCCCGGCCGCCTCCTCCGCGGCGCCCGCTGAGCATCGTCCCCACCTTCCTGTGGGCCGGACGCGCGCCCTGGCGCGCGGCCGGCCTACAGGAACGCCGCGGGGTGCGGATGACACCGATGTAACTTGTCGTACCCCCTCCTCATACTGGGTCCTGTCACCACGACACGACGTGAGGAGGCGGCCTTGGACGACGGCGACACCAAGCACAACGGGGGGCGAGCACGACTCGAGGAGCTCATGGCACGGTTGGCCGACGGCGACCAGGCCGCGGTCATCGCGCTCTATGTCGAGTTCGCCACTCCCATCAGCGCCGCGCTGCGATCCCACCTGCGGGCCTTGGGTTGCGACGGCATCGGCCGGGCCGATCTCGACGGACTCGTGCTCGACGCCTGCTTCGCCCTGGCCGACTGCGCCCGGGCGTGGCGGCCCGACGGTGGGGCGTTGCCCTGGGTCTGGGCGGCCCGGCGCCTCCGGGTGCTGGCGTCGGCCCACGTGGGCCAGTACGGCGAGACGTTCGATCCCGATCGTCACGAACCCGACGGTGCATCGCCCCCCGCGCCGGCGGGCGACGACGCCGACTCCCAGGTCGAGGTGCTCGACCGGTTGGCCAGCGCCCACCCGCTGTGCCGACTGCTGCGCGAGGCCCTGGCCCAGGTCGGTTCGGCCCGCGACGGAGAGATCTTCCTCGAGTTGCAGGTGCAGCGCCTCGCCGGCGACCGCTCGCCCGCCGTCACCGTCGGGCGCCAGTTCGGGCTCAGCTCGGCGGCCGTGCGCCAGGTCCGGCGGCGCACGCGGGCCCGGCTGCGGTCGCTCGCGGACATCGACGACCGGTTCGCGCCGCTCGCCGCACTGGACCTCGTCGCGTGATCCGCACCGGGGCCCTCGCCGGGGGCCGGTCATCTCCGATCGCCCTGGCTACCCTCGACGGTGCGATGGCCCGTCACCCCGCCGCCCACGTGTGGTCCCCTGACCTGGCCCGAGCCTCGGCCCGACTCGGCGACCGGTTGCGCGAGCGCGGGCTGCCGTGGCCGGAGACGGCCGCCGCGGTGCTCACGGCCCGCGGGGCCTCGGGCCTCGAGACGGGGCCGTTCGCCACGGTCACCGGGGTCGACCCCGGCGTCCTGGCCCGGCTCGAGTCCGGCGAACTGGCGCCGGTCGAGGTGCCCGCCGCCGTGCGCCGCTGGGCCGCGGTAATCGATTGGGCTTCCCTCGATCTCGAAGTCGATCGAGGGTGACGCCCATCCAAGGTCGGCCGGTGGCAACCTTCTAGGCTTGACCACGCGGGTAGGGGCACGCCGTCGTTGCTCCCACGAGGTACTGATGTCACGTCCACACGCCCGAGTCAGCCTGCTCGCCGCGCTGACGATCGCGTGCGCGTCCATCCTCGGCGCGTGCACCGGGGGGAACAGCGGCGACGAAGCCACCCCCTCGTCGATCTCCGTCCCACCCACGTCGGAGCCCCTCGTCACGCCCATGACCGCGCCACCCGGGTTCACGGTGGCCGACACGCGAGGAGCCCGGCTCCTGCCGATCAACGCCCTTGCGTCGCCGGCACTGCCGCCGGTGCCGGTCTACGGCGGTACCGCGACGGTGGCCGGCACCGTGACCGGCCCCGACGGCCCGGTACCCGGCGCCACCGTGCGCATCGAGCGCTTCATCGGCGACCGCAGCGGCATGGTCACGGCGAGCACCGGTGCCGACGGCCGTTTCGTGGTCGGCAGCGTCTACGGCGGCCGCTACCGGGTCCGCGCGTGGCTGCAGCCCTCCCTCGCGGCCAACGGCTCGTCGGTGGACTTCGTCGCCGACGAGCGGGGTGCGGTCGCCAACTTCGATCTCACCGTCGCCCGCCACGACGCTCGTGCTCTGCAGGCCGCGCTCGATCTGACCTCGATCTCGGTGGGCGGGTCGGCCCGGGTGCGGGCGTTGTTCACCCAGGAGATCGTCGACGAGAACGGCATCGTCGTCGGCACAGGCATCTCGGGGGCCAAGGTCACCCTCAGTGAGAACGCCGGCTACCTCATCGACAGTGCCAGCCCCAATCCGGGCTCGACCGCCGACAGCGGCATCGTGTCGTGGAAGGTCACCTGCCTCAAGGAGGGCACGCCCACGCTCACGGTCACCGCCCAGGAGCTCTCGGCCACGGTGAAGTTGCCGGCCTGCGCCAAGGCGTCGGCGCCCGATGTGCCCGATTTCGCCGTGGGCAAGACGTTCAAGGTGCCCCACGAGGGCGTGCTCCCGCCCGGCACCTACACCACCACCAACAAGGGGTGCGCGACCAACTTCGAGGTGTTCCGCAACGGTGCGTGGGTATCAGGCTCCGATACCGGTGACACCTTGAAGATCTCCGAGCCGGGCCGCAACTTCACCGCGGCCGAAGGCTCCAAGCCCTGCGAGTACCAGCGGTCCGCATGAGCCCCGACCGTCGTCCCCGTTGGCGTCGAGCCGTCCGCACCGGATTCCGGGTCGCGATCGTGCTCCTGCTCGGCCTCCCGCTCCTCGCCGTCGGCACGGCCAGCGCGGGCTTCGGGTTGTTGTTGTTCGGCAACCTCCCGGGCACGGTGCCCGACGAGAAGCCGCCCCCCAAGTCCGAGCCCTCGCACGTCTACGACTCGACCGGCAACGAGATCGCCACGTTCCGCGCCTACGACCTCACCGTGCCGATGGCCATCGAGGACGTGCCCCAGGTGCTCAAGGACGCCGTCGTGGCCGCGGAGGACCGCAAGTTCTGGACCCACAAGGGGGTCGACCCCGAGGGCCTCGTGCGCGCCGGGCTGGCCAACTACCAGCAGGGGACGGTCGTCCAGGGCGGTTCGACCATCACCCAACAGTACGTGAAGTCGGCCTACCTCACCACCGAGAAGTCGATCTCCCGCAAGCTCAACGAGGCCGTGCTCGCCACCCGGCTCGAACGCGATCTCACCGATCAACTGGGGTCGACGCGGGCAGCCAAGGAGGAGATCCTCTACCGCTACCTCAACACCACCTACTTCGGTGGCGGCGCGTACGGCGCGGGGGCCGCAGCCCAGACCTACTTCCGCAAGAACGTGCGCGATCTCACCGCGTCCGAGGCCGCCTTGCTCGCGTCGGTCATCCCGGCCCCGTCGAGGTACGGGCCCCGTGAGAACCCGATGCTGGCGGAGTTGCGGCGCCAGGGCGTGCTCGGCGAGATGCGCGACCAGGGCTTCCTCACCGACGCGCAGTACAACGACGCCATGGCCCAGATGCTGTGGCAGTTCCCCTTCCCGCTGCCGGAGAACCCGGTCACGAGCGTGTACCCGCCGCCTGACAACGGCGCCTCCCAGTACCCGTACTTCGTCGACTACGTGCGCCAGTACCTGCTCGACCGCTACGGGCCCGAGCAGGTGTACCGGGGTGGGCTCCAGGTGCACACCACGATCGACCCCAACCTGCAGGCCCTGGCCGACGCCTCGGTCGCGTCGAACCTCAAGGGCACCGCGTCGCCGCTCGAGATGTCGCTGGTGTCGGTCGAGCCGTCGACCGGGTACGTCAAGGCACTCGTCGGCGGCCGTGACTTCAACGCGAGTCAGGTCAACCTCGCGCTGGGTGGCAGTGCCGGCATGCAGCCGGGCTCGTCGTTCAAGGCCTTCACCCTGGCGTCGGCGCTCGAGCAGGGCTTCCCCGTCAGTACCGCCTACAACACCTCGGGGCCCTGGACGGTGCCCAACTGCACCGGCAAGTGCACGGTGAGCGGCAGCGGCGGTGGCACCATCGACATGCGGGCGGCCACCGCGGGGTCGGTGAACACCTACTTCGCCCAACTGATCTACAACGTCGGTCCCAACAAGGTCGCCGAGCTCGCCAACCGCCTGGGCGTCACGCGCATCAGCACCGACCGCAACTACGGCGTCTCGCTCACGCTCGGCGCCTACGAGGTGTCGCCGCTCGACATGGCGGCCGGTTACGCCACCCTCGCCAACCACGGCGTCAAGGCCGACGTCACCCCCGTCACGAAGGTCACCGACAGCGCCGGGGTGGTGCTCGAGGACAACACCCTTCCCCGCGGTACGGCGGTGCTCGATCCCGCCATCGCCGACACCGTCACCGATCTGTTGCGAGGCGTCATCAACGGTGGCACCGGCACCCGGGCCAACATCGGCCGGCCGGCCGCGGGGAAGACGGGCACGGCCGAGAACTACCGGGCCGCCTGGTTCGTCGGCTACGTGCCCCAGCTCGTCACGGCGGTGTGGATGGGGTACAGCGACGAGCCCAAGCCCCTGTTGAACATCGGTGGCTTCGGCCAGGTGATGGGAGGCACGGTCCCGGCCCGTACGTGGGCCGAGTACATGAAGCCCGCCGTCGCCGGCCTACCCGTACTCGACTTCCCCCAACCCGGTCTGTTGCCCACTCCCAAGGGCGACAACCCCAACATCCGCACCGGCAACCGTCGCGGCATCCCGCAGCTGGCCGGGGACTGCGGTGGGCCGTGCGCGAAGACGCCGTCGCTCCCGGCTCCGGCTGATCCGCCCACGACCGACACCTCCACCACGACGACGACGGCACCCGGTGGTTCCACCACCACGACCACCAAGAAGGGGACCGGCTGATGAGCCACGTCGACAACGACGCCGCGACCGCCGCACCACCCGCAGGTGACGGATCCCCGCCGACGGGGCCCGTACCCGTGATCGCGGCCGAGCGGGTCACCGGCCCCGTGCCCGTCGTCGGCCCGACACCGCCGACCGCCCCCTCGGGCCCCTTCGACGACGATCTGTTCGTTCTGTCCGACCCGGCGCCCGGTGGTGGCGGTGGTGGTGGCGACGACGGCGACCAGCGGTCCCGTCGGGGGCGTCGAGCTGAGTGGCGGCGCACCGAGAAGCAGCGCCGCAGCGACGCCAAGCACTCGGTGCGCTTCCCGATCTTCACCCGTTCGGTGCTGGTCTGGATGCTCGTGTTCGCGCTGACGGGCCTGGCGTTCGGGGCGAGCGGCGCCTTCTGGTGGGCCCACTTCAACGGTCAGGTCAGTGAGCTGCGCCGCAACACGCAGGATTTCGAGGCGCGCTCTCAGGCGGCATCTGCCGCGCTCGAGACCCAGCGGGCCGACGCCCTGGCCCAGATCGACACAGCGCTGAAGCCGTTGCAGGGCTTCCTGTCCGAGACGCAGGTGTTGACGCTGGCCCAGCTGTTCTCGCCCGCCGTGTACACCGTCGCCACCCTCGACGAGGAGGGCCACCCGGCCGTGGGCACCGCCTTCGCCGTGGTGTCCGATTCCAAGCAGAGCCTGATGGTCACCTCGTACACCACCATCAAGGCGGCCACGGTGAATCCGGGCCCGGCGGTCACCATCCGCAAGGGCACCGACGAGATCGCGGCCGAGGTCTGGAACTGGGATCCCGAGCACGACCTGGCCCTTCTGCGGGTCGACCGCGGTGACATCCAGGTGCTCGACTGGGCGAGCGACCAGGTGGCGGCGAAGGCGGTCGGTGCCCGGGTCTTCCCGGTGAGCGGCCTGGGTGGCGCGGGCGCGTCGCTCACCACCGGCGTGGTGGTCGACGAATCGGCGGTGGGCTTCCAGCACACCGCACCGCTCGGGCCGGCCTTCCAGGGCGGGCCGATCGTGACCGCCGACGGCAAGGTGCTCGGCATCGCCTCGCTCACCTACCGGCCGCTGTCGTTCGACCCCGGCGACATCCGCTTCGCACCGCCGATCACGACGGTGTGCGCCAAGCTGCTGTCGTGCGGTGGGGGCTCTCGCTCGCCGGGGACCAAGGGCGGCTGAGCCGAACCCCCGCCGATGGGTCTGCTAGAGCCCCGGGGGCGCCGAGGCCCACGCCACCCGGCCGAGTACGGCGAAGTTCGACAGGTCGGGGTGCGAGGGGATGATCCGCACCGTGAAGCCGAAGTTGCCGGCCCGGTCGAACGTGAGGTCGTGCTGGTAACGGCGCCAGCCCGGATGGTCGCCCTCGCCGTCGATGGTCATGGCCACCGTGGTGGGGTGGCGCAGGTCGTCGTCGAGCTCGACGTCGCCGTAGAGCAGTTGCACCTCGACGTCGCTGTGCTCCAGCTCGCCGAGCGACACCTGTGCGGTGACGCGGTAGGTGGTGCCCTGCGCGGTCGGTAGCTCGTCGTAGGAGGTCGCGGTGACCGACACGGACGGCCACGCTCGGGCGACGTGGCGCTTCCAGCGCACCAGCGCCTTGGCTCGCTCGTAGCCCTTGGCCTCCAGCCGTTCGGCGTGGGCGGCCGCGGGCTCGTAGAGGTCACTGACGTACTCGCGCAGCATGCGGGTGGACTCGACCTTGGGGCCGAGGCGGGCGATCGATCGCTTCACCCGGGCCAGCCAGCCCTCGGGGATGCCGTCGTCGTCGCGCTTGTAGAACAGCGGCACGATCTGGCGTTCGAGCAGGGCGAACAGACTGGAGCTCTCGAAGGCGTTGCGGGCCTCGATGTCGACCTCGCCCTCGACCGAGGGGATGGCCCACCCGATGTCGGGCTCGTACATCTCGTCCCACCACCCGTCGAGCACCGAGCAGTTGAGCGCGCCGTTGAAGCTGGCCTTCATGCCGCTGGTGCCGCAGGCTTCGTTGGGCCGCAACGGGGTGTTGAGCCACACGTCGACGCCCTGCACGAGCATGCGGGCCACGGTGATGTCGTAGTCCTCGATCAGGACGAGGCGATGGCGCACGTCGTACTCGGCCGCGACGTTGGCGACGGTCTGCAGGAGGTGATGGCCGGGTTCGTCAGCGGGGTGGGCCTTGCCGGCGAACAGGATCTGGATCGGCCGGTCGGCGTCGAGCAGCAGGGCCTTGAGCCGGTCGAGCTCGCGGAACAACAGGGTGGCCCGCTTGTAGGTCGCGAACCGACGGGCGAAGCCGATCGTGAGGACGTCGGGGTCGAGGGCCTCGTCGGTCCAGGCGGCCTGCGATTCCGACTCGCCCCGGTTGAGCGCGGCCTGGCGCAGCTGGTGGCGGGCGTAAGCGACCAGCCGCTCGCGGTTGGCCCGGCGCACCTTCCAGAGCTCGCGCGACGAGACGACCTCGATGCGCTTCCAGGCCTCGGGGTCGGCCTCGGGCCACTGGTTGCCGATGACCTTGTCGTAGAGCTTGGTCATCTCGCTCGAGGTCCAGGTGCGGGCGTGCACCCCGTTGGTGACCGACGTGATGGGGATCTCGTGCTCGGGGATGTCGGGCCAGATGCCCGAGAACAGGCGCCGGCTCACGTCGCCGTGGAGCTTGGCCACACCGTTGGAGCGCCCGGCGAGGCGCAGGCCCATGGCGGCGAGGTTGAAGGTCTCGCCCTCGGTGGTGCCCGGCTCGTGACCGAGCACCATGAGGTCGTCGAGGGTGAGCCCGAGGTCGCGGCACCACCCGGAGAAGTACTTGTCCATGAGGTCGCGGGGGAACCGGTCGATGCCGGCCGGCACCGGCGTGTGGGTGGTGAAGATGGTGGCCGGGCGCGATGCCGACCGGGCCTCCGCGAACGAGAGGCCCTCGTGGAGCATCAGGTGACGGATGCGCTCGAGGGCCAGGAAGCCCGCGTGGCCCTCGTTCATGTGGAAGACCTGGGGCTGTTCACCCAAGGCCTCGAGGGCCCGGACGCCGCCCATGCCGAGCACGATCTCCTGGCGGATGCGCTCCTCGGGCCCACCGCCGTAGAGGCGGTCGCACACGAGGCGGCTGAGGTCGTCGTTCTCGTCGATGTCGGTGTCGAGCAGGTACAGCGGGATGCGCCCGACCTGAGCCTGCCAGAGGCGTGCGTGCACGGGCACTCCGGCCAGGTCGACGACGAGCATCACGTCCTTGACCGGCTTGAGCGCCATCGCCGCGGGGTCGAGGCGGGGGAAGCGCTCCATCTGCCAGCCCCGGCCGTCGAGCTCCTGGCGGAAGTAGCCGTGGCGGTAGAACAGCCCTATTCCGATGAGCGGTAGGCCGAGGTCGTTGGCCGCCTTCAGATGGTCGCCCGCGAGTACGCCGAGGCCACCGGAGTACTGGGGGAGCGCGGCGGCGATGCCGAACTCCGGTGAGAAGTAGGCCACCGAGTGCAGCGGGCTGTCCGTGCGGCCCTGGAACCAGCGGGGCTCGTCGAGGGTGCGCCGCAGCTCGTCGCGTACGGTCGCGGCGAGGCTCGTGAAGGCCTTGTCCGCGGCGAGGCGCTCCAGCTTCTCCTGCGATTCGGTGGCCAGCACCAGCGCGGGGTCGCGACCCTCGAACTCCCAGCCCTCGCGGTCGAGGCGCCGAAACAGGTCGTGGGCGCGCTCGTCGTCGCTCCACCCGAGGTTCATGGCGACCTCGCGAAGAGGTTCGAGCGATGGAGGGAGCTGGGAGACGACGGTGAGTGTCTGGACGGCCTTCATGGGGTCTGACGGTAACGCGCCTGCCGCAGCCGGATCGCAGGGACGCCGCGGTTCGGCTCAGGATTCACCCGCCCGTATCCGTCCGGCCGGGACGGTCAGGCACCGGCCACGACGTCGGGGAGGTCGGCCACGGACTCGAGCAGGTGGGTGTGGGGCGCGGTCGCCAAGTCGTCGCGGGAATGGGCCCCGGTGAGCACGCCGGCCACGATGCCGGCCCCCGCCCGCCATCCCGCCAGCAGATCGTTGGCGGTGTCGCCCGCGACCGCCACCTCGCGCACGTCGTCGATGCCGAGGCGCAGCACTGCGGTGAGGACGAGATCGGGGTGGGGTCGGCCCCGAACTCCCGGGCCCGGTGCCAGGAGGAGGTCGACTCGATGCTCCCAACCCAGCCGGTGCACGATCAGCGCCTGGGTCTCAGGGGCGAAGCCGGTAGTCAGGCAGACGAGCACCCCCTGCGCTCGCAACCGGTCGAGGGCGGCTTCGGCGCCGGCAATGGGGGCCACGACCCCGGCGGCGACCTGTTCGGCCACGGCGGCCTCGAAGGCGCGGGTGGCGGCCTGGGCCGTGGCCTCATCGCGCAGCAGGCCGCGGAAGACCTCGATCTTCGACTGACCCATGGTGGCCTGCACGTGGGCCAGTCGCTCGGGCATCGCGGGGTCATCGCGGGGGATGCCCACGGCGGCGAGGGCGGCGAGGAACGACTGCTCGACCAGGCCATCGTCGGTCACCGTGGTACCGGCCATGTCGAGG
>Ga0209048_10001057_pt1 | contig 28847 bp, 30 predicted proteins | sample FrelakmetCRP12CR_FD_187146 | JGI IMG/M metagenome (GOLD analysis project Ga0209048, IMG submission 187146) | Freshwater lake sediment microbial communities from the University of Notre Dame, USA, for methane emissions studies - CRP12 CR (SPAdes)... | ecosystem: Environmental > Aquatic >... | reverse complement strand
GGTGATCGGCGCGGTTGTGGTGGTGCTCACAATCCTCACAGTAGTCTGGTGGCTCATCAATGACTCACTCGCGCGTGGTGTTGGCGAGCCATTCGTATGGCTGGAGGGCATCAGCGTGTGGCCAAGCCTCGTCGTGCGCTTCCTCGGCGTCATGACCATGCTTGCCCTCTGTTATGTGTTTCTAAAACGGATTCAACAGCAGGAGAAATTTATCTCCACCCGCTTCGAGTTCCCCCTGCCGCAAACCTGGACACTCGCACGCAGTCGGAGGTCCACGGTGCGGACCGGCCCGCATCTTGACCTGGAGTCGTTCGATCGGGATGGCAATGCCGACCAGAAACCCGCTGGTGCGGCGGTTGAAATCGTCACCTTATGGCAGAACTACCTGCGTGCCACCCGCTGGCGTGAGATGGCGGGCTGGGTCTTGTCCTCCATGCTGCTCGTAGGCGGGCTCGGCTTCACAGCGTTTTCTGTCTTCGGCAAATCGGCGTTTCCCCATCGCGGCCAGCTCGTCGAGACGCTGCATTATATTCTCGTGTTCCTCAACGGCCCGGTCCTCTGGCTGGTCATTTTCTGGGTCAGCTACGAGACGCGCGCCTGCGCCCGGTTCATCGAGACCCTGAGCAGCCTGCCCAACATCTGGCCGACGGTGCTACTCAATCGCGAGGAAACCGCGACCGGCGTGCCGCGCGCACATCTCGACGACCATCTCGCCTTCCAGCTGATCCTCCTCGCCACACAACGTATCCACTGGCTCATCTATCTGCCGTTCGTCCAGATTCTCTTCATGGTGGTCTCACGGAGCGACATCTTCGACACGATGGACTTTCCGTTGGCGTTGGTCTTCGTTACGGGGCTCGCGCTCGCCTTCGCGCTGCACAGCGCGGTGCTGCTGCGTAGGAGCGCCGAGTCGGCACGCGGCACAGCGATCGCACACTACGAGACGCAACTGCTCACGCAGGCCCGGACGAAAGACAGCCAGCTGCCAGCCGCAGCCGACGGAGCGGCGGCAAGTCCAGTCCGACAGCCTATCAGCGCGGAGCAGATCAAGATCCTGATGGAGCGCATCCGCAGCACTCATGAGGGCGCGTTCGCACCCCTTCCTCAGCAGCCTGCGCTGCAGGCGCTGCTCTTGCCATTCGGCAGCTATGGCGGAGTTCAGCTCATCGAGTACCTGTTCAAGCTCTAGCTGTGAGACCGGCACCGTGGCGACGGCGGACATCGTCGGAGCATGCGCGCCGGAATCTACGCAGCAGGAGCGCATGTTTCTGGAGACGAATACCTTTTTGCGGGCTTTCTGAGTTGCTGGAACACACACAAGCAGCATGGACGAATACAAGACCTGACACTCGGCCTATCGCCGGTCAAATGCCTCGTTCAAAAGCCGATCTGCCTTCGTGATGAACTGATTTGTGCGGCGGACATGTTGATACCGCATCTCCTGAAACACACGTTCCAAGTCTTTCACCCTCTGCCAGAGAGCCCGCAACTCCTCGTTCTTCAAACGGTAAGTCCCGGTCATCTGATTGATCAAGAGCTCACTGTCTGAATAACAGATGACTCGTCCCCGTGTGTATGTCGCGCAGAGATCAAGCCCTTTGATCAGAGCACGGTATTCAGCCCTATTGTTCGTGGCCTGGCCGATACACTCCGCACAGGCAAACAATTCGTGCTGTTCTGCATCCATGATGATCACACCAATGGCCCCGGGACCTGGATTACCACGACAGCCACCATCAGTGTACAGCTGAACTTCATCTATCAAGTGCGGCATGGGGCGGGACTATAGCACACGCTACCTCCATACAGAACGCACGCGTCATGGCAGCCCTGCGGCAGGCTGCCTGAACAGCCTCCTGGATCTCGGGCTGAGACTCCGCTACACTTCTTTGTCTTGAACAGGAGAAACCGATGCGGAAAGAACAGATCATCAACTATTATACGCTTCTCGAACTCTTACCCACCGCAACGGAGGCTGACATCAAGAAAGCCTGGCATGAACAAATCCAGGTCTGGCATCCGGATCGATTTGGCCACGCGCCAACCTTGCACCGGAAAGCAGAAGCCCGGACACAACTGATCAACCAGGCCTATCAAACCCTCAGTGACCCAACCGCACGCGCAACATACGATGCCAAGATCCAACCCTCGGACTTTCACAGGTCACCCGGAGGCCACGCCCCTACAGCAAATCAATCTTCTAGCTCGTACTCATCCACCCCGCCACGCCCTCAACAGCCCACTCGCTCCAGCCAGGATCCTCGCGGACCGCGATCGCTCATCATGATGCTCTCTCAGCAAGGCCAACCCAAACTCATGGTGCCGGCCATTCATCTCTACGTCGACCCTCGCGAGTACCTTCCCTACGACTTTCACGGCTTCGTACGCATCGCCGGAACGATGCGAGAGACACTGCCCGTCAGCGGCTATGCCATTGCTGAAGTGCCCGAGCTGATGTGCATCAAGCGCATGGGCGTCGAAGAACTCTATACGGTCTTTTCAAATCCCTCCTACAATCGCCCGCCGTTTCTCCATGAACTCGAACAGGTGCTCGCCTTCCCCTCTCGTTTCCTGGTCATAGAAGGAACTCTCCAGCATCGCAAAGCCGGAGGGCGGCTCAACCAATATCACAAGATTGGGCTGATGGATTTTCTGGACGCCCTCACAGCAAGATATGGCATCCAGATAATCTATGCGGACACGCGTGACGAGGCAGAAGAACGCGTCGCCAACCTCGCCGCCCTGCACTATGCTTATTACTTTGCCGAGCAACAGGGATTCGGTCGCTGTCTCAAAGAGGGTGATCTATGAGCGAAGGATCTGATGGCGTAAAGCGGGAGAGAAGCGCATATGGCCAATAGCGAATGTCCGATGCCTGTCGCAGAAGAAGCAGGACTTTCTTTCTTCGGACTATAAGCCATCAGCCACTCGCTATCAGTTCTTCATCCTTTACAGACATGTTCTAAATCCGACCTGCCGCCACGCTTCGTAGATGACCACCGCCACTGTGTTGGAGAGATTGAGGCTCCGGTTTCCAGGGACCATGGGTAGGCGGATACACTGTTGCTCAGAAACGGTCTCCAGAATCTCAGTCGGCAATCCGCGGCTTTCAGGACCAAACACAAAGGCGTCACCGGCAATAAAGTCGACCTGATCGTACCGTTGGATGCCTTTGGTGGACACGGCAAACAGACGGCGATCTTTCACGCTGGCAGCACAATCGGCCCAACTTTCGTGGACCATGATCGTGGCAAATTCGTGATAGTCCAGGCCTGCCCGGAGCAATTGCTTGTCCTCCAGCGTAAACCCCAGGGGTTTCACGAGATGCAGCCTTGCGCCCGTATTAGCGCATAAGCGGATGATGTTACCGGTATTCGGGGGAATTTCAGGCTGATACAGAATGACGTCGAACATGGGGCGTGCAGTGTAACACGGCCTCGTCGTTTGCCACGATGCAGGATTGCCGAAGGCGGGGGCACGGCGAACAGCCTGCAAGACTCAGACCTCTATCAGGCAGAACAGTCCCTGACTCCGTTTCCTCTCCTCTCTTTTGACTTCCCTCTTGAATCTGCTGCTCTTCCCGTCCCATACTTTCTTTCAATGGCCTCTCGACCAGCCGATCGATCCACGCCGCTCCAGAATCTCGAAACCGACGCCGCCTTGCGCGCAATCCTCGAAGGGACCGCCACGGAAACGGGCCAACAGTTTTTTGCCGCGCTAGTGCAGAACCTGGCCAAGGCGCTCAGCACGCATGGCGCATGGGTGACGGAATATTTCCCCGAGAAGCGCCGCCTCCGCGCCCTCGCCTTCTGGATGGACGGCCAGTGGGTCACGGACTATGAAGTCGATATCGCCGGGACTGCCTGCGAACACGTGATCGACACGGCCAAGCTGGTGCATTTTCCCGACCGTATTCTGGATCTCTTTCCTCACTCAGAAGAATTGAAGGCAGCCGGCGCCGTCAGCTACCTGGGCGTGCCCCTCCTCGACACGGACGGTCGGATACTGGGGCACATGGCGGTGATCGACCGGCGGCCGATTCCGGAGGAGCCGCGGGTCTATGCGATTTTTCAGATCTTTGCCGCGCGAGCCGCGGCGGAACTCCAACGGCTCCGGGCGGAAGCCGAGGTGCGCGAGCGGGAAGAAAAAGTCGGACGGCTCCTCAGCAGCGCGATGGACGCGATCATCGAGCTGGACGATCGGCTCCACATCACCCGCGTGAATCCCGCCACGGAAAAAGTATTCCGCTGTCGAGCGGACAAGATGGACGGCCAGGATTTCCGGCGATTCGTGAGCCAGAATGATGCGGAGCGGCTCCTGGCCCTGATCGCCGAGTTGGACGGGCGTCCGGAAGGTCAGCAGTCGCGATGGATTCCCGGCGGGCTCACCGCCCGTTGTCCCGAAGGCGATTCGTTTCCTGCCGAAGCGACGCTCTCCCGTTTCGAGCTGCATCGCCGATGGTTCACGACGCTGATCCTCCGCAACGTGCACGATCGCGTGGAAGCGGAGCAGAAGATCCAGTCGCTGACTGCTGAAACCGAATTGTTGCGGGAAGAACTTCAGGCCCTGCACCACGGCGAGGCCTTGATCGGCGAGAGCCAAGCGCTTCGGCAAGTGCATCGCGACATCGGCCAGGTCGCGAAGACCGACGCGACGGTGCTCATCCTGGGCGAGACCGGCACCGGGAAGGAACTCGTGGCGCGCGCGATCCATGAGGCCAGCCAACGGCATGAGCGGCCGCTGATTACCGTGAACTGCGCGGCGATCCCCGCGACGCTGATCGAGAGTGAATTGTTCGGTCATGAAGCGGGGGCCTTTACCGGCGCGACTAAGAAACGTGAGGGCCGCTTTGCCATGGCCGACAAGGGCACGATCTTTCTCGACGAGATCGGGGAATTGCCGCTCGACCTGCAGGCGAAGCTATTGCGCGTATTGCAAGAAGGGGAGTTCGACCCGGTCGGGAGTGCTTCCACCAGGAAGGTGAACGTGCGCGTGCTGGCCGCGACGAATCGCGATCTGGAGAAATCCGTCCGAGCGGGTACTTTCCGCGAGGATCTCTTCTACCGGCTGAACGTGTTTCCGCTCCGCTTGCCGCCTCTGCGCGAGCGCGGCGACGACGTGGTGCGTCTGGCCTCTGCCTTCGCCCAACGGTTCGCCGCCAAGATGGGCCGCAACATCGCTCCGCTGACCACCGACAGCGCGCGCCTGCTCACGAGTTATAGTTGGCCCGGCAACGTGCGGGAACTGCAGAACGTGATCGAGCGGGCCGTGATTACTGCGATAGACGGACGCTTGAATTTGGAGCGGGCCTTGCCGGAGGCGTCGCCGGTTCACCTGCCGCCTTCCGAAGATAACAGCCCCTCCTCCGGCCGGATCACGACGGCGAAGGAACTCGAACAGCTCGAACGAACCAATATTCTGCGCGCGCTCGATGCCACCAAGTGGAAAGTTTCCGGCGAGAAGGGCGCGGCCGCGCTTTTAGGAATGAATGCCTCCACGCTCTCGTCACGCATGAAGGCCCTCAAAATTGAGAAGCCTCGCTGAAGATAGATTTCTCCCGTCATCCACTCTTCATCCCTCACTGCTCCGAGTTTCACCCACACCGATTCACGAGATTTCACAAATCTGCTCGCGAGATTTCGCAAGTCACGCGATCTCGGCACCATTCGATTTTCCCTTGCCTGAATCTAAGTCGCTGAATTTCCATCTTCTTGTTCGCTTCCATCGTGCTGGCATCGATGCTGCTGTAGCGACCCGGCATCGGGTAATCGCTCACACGAAGGAGTAGCATGGTAACGACGATTCACGATCTCACCTGGTGGTACTGGTTCCTGACAATGGGATTCTTTGGCGCCGGCCTCGTTGGCTGGCCGGCGGGAATTTTCCTGGCGATGGCCTTGTGTGGCGTCCAGGTCGCTCATGTGGTCTGGCTCACGCAGGACCTCACCGCCCTTCCCGTACAGGTGCGGGTTGCCTACCTGGCGATCCTGATCGTCGGATTGTGGGGACCGTTGCAGTGGATCCACTGGATCCTGTTGGCCGGGAACGCGGCGAGGGTGCTGATCGGCTATTGCCTGCTGGCGCGCATTTTGTCGCTGGCGCCATGGAATCTCCGGCAGCCGTTGTCGTTGGCGCTCATCCGGCGGACATTCCTCTCGCTTCAAGCGGCGGTGCCGCCCTGCGGGGACGTATTTCGACGGATGTCGCTCGAGCGGTTACAAGCATGAACTGGGAAACGTTCTGCCGGAATGCCGACCGGCTCTTGTTTTGGCACTATCTCAACAACCCTTCACCGACGGAGAAGAAGGACACCATGATGAAATTACAAGCAGGGACAATCGAGAAGTTGAAAGGCGGCTTCACGGGAGAGATTCTTCTGCCAAGCGACGGTGGCTACGACAGTGCGCGTCAGATCTGGAATGCGATGATCGACAAGCGCCCCGCGGTCATCGCTCGCTGCGTCACCACGTCGGACGTCGTCCGCGGGGTGAACTTCGCGAGAAACAACGGGCTCCCGCTCGCCGTCCGCGGCGGCGGGCACCACATCGCGGGCAATGCTCTGTGTGACGGCGGGCTCGTGGTGGACCTTTCGAAGATGAAGACCGCCCTTGTTGACCCGGCCGGGCGCCGCGTGACCATCGAAGGCGGTGCCACGCTCGCGAACCTCGACGCAGCCACCCAGGCCCACGGCCTCGCCACCCCGGTCGGGATCAACTCCACCACCGGCATCGCCGGGCTGACGCTCGGCGGAGGCTTCGGCTGGCTCAGTCGCAAGTACGGCATGACGGTCGACAACCTCGAGTCCGCCGAGGTCGTGACCGCGGCCGGTGAGGTGGTGCGCGCCAGCGCGACCGAGCACCCCGAGCTCTTCTGGGCTCTCCGAGGCGGCGGCGGCAACTTCGGCGTGGTCACCCGCTTCGAGTTCCAACTGCATCCTGTCGGCCCGGACGTGCTGAGCGGACTCATCGTGTATCCGATTTCCAAGGCGAAGCGGGTGTTGCAGCAGTACCGCGAATTCCTCTCCAAGGCGCCGGAGGAGCTCGCCGTGTGGACCATCCTGCGCAAAGCGCCGCCCCTGCCGTTCCTCCCCGAGGGGGTCCACGGCAAGGAGATCATCGCGCTCGCGCTGATCTATGCGGGCGACCCGAAGCAGGGTGAGCCGCTCATCGAGCCGTTGCGCAAGTTCGGCACGCCCCTGGGCGAACACGTCGGCGTCCAGCCCTACGTCGCCTGGCAGCAGGTCTTTGACCCGCTGCTCACCGCCGGCGCCAGGAATTATTGGAAGTCCCACAATCTCTCGACGCTAAAGGATGAGCTCTTCGACGCCGTCATCGCGTACGTCGGGACGTTGCCGTCGCCTCAGTGCGAGATCTTTATCGCCGCCATCGGCGGTGCCACCACCAGGCCTGCGCCGGGCTCCACGGCCTACGCGCACCGCGACGCCACGTTCGTCATGAACGTCCACGGCCGCTGGGAGAACGAGAAGGACGACGAGCGCTGCATCGGCTGGGCGCGCGACTTCTTCAATGCCTCGGCTCCTTTTGCGAGCAGCGGCGCCTACGTCAATTTCCTCACCGCCGACGAAGGCGATCGCGTGCGCTCTGCCTATGGCCAGAACTACGATCGCCTCGCCCAGGTGAAGCGCAAGTACGACCCGGACAACCTCTTTCGCGTGAACCAGAATATCTTGCCGGCTTGAGAGAACAAGATGCGCCCAACAACCTGAACCAACAAAGGAGGACTGAGAAATGGCTTCGACAAAAGACATTGTAGACCACCACTTAAAGTGTTTTGGCGAGAGCGACCTCAAGGGCATCCTATCTGACTATGCGCCGGGTGCCGTCCTGTTCACGTCGGACGGACCGCTCAGGGGAGTCGCCGCGATTAGGCCGTTGTTCCAAGCGATGCTTGCGGAGTTTGGAAAACCTGGCGCAGCGTTCAGCATGAAGCAGCAGTTCGCCGAGGGCGACTATGCTTACATTCTGTGGACCGCAGAGACTGCCGACAACGTGTACGAGGTGGGCACGGACACGTTCGTCGTGCGGGACGGCAAGATCGTGGCTCAGTCGTTCACCGGCAAGATTTCGCCCAAGGGCTGAATACACGTCTTCATCCCAAAAGGCCGCCCAACAAGCCGATGAAGCTGACCGGCAAGTCAGATGCTTCGGCTAAGGAGCTAGAAGATCTGGCGAAGTTCTCTCCGGTGTTCGACATCGTGTCGAATCCGGTGCCGGTCTCTGTAACCATCGCCACACAACCAATCACCTGATCCCGTTCCGCGTCCGGAACCTCCCGGATGCGGAACGCCAGACTAAGGAGGACGCAATCATGAACCGTATCGTCGCATTCAGCTATGGCACTCTGTGCTATCTCTTGTTTCTCGCTACCTTTCTCTATGCCATTGCCTTCCTCGGAAACATCGGCCTGGCCCGGACCATCGACGGCGAGGCAACCGCGCCGTTCTGGCTGGCCTTGCTGATCAATACGCTGCTCCTGGGTCTTTTTGCCGCGCAACATAGCGTGATGGCCCGCCCGGCATTCAAGCAGTGGTGGACCCGGTTGGTCCCGAAACCGGTCGAGCGCAGCACCTACGTGCTCTTCTCAAGCCTGGCCCTGCTGCTGCTCTTCCACACCTGGCAACCGATGGGGGGCACCCTGTGGGACCTCCGCGATCCCATCATACGCGGGACGATCTACAGCCTCTTTGCCGGCGGGTGGCTCCTGATCCTCGCGGCAACGTTCCTGATCAATCACTTCGACCTGTTTGGTATGAGGCAGGTGTGGCTCTACCTTAAGGGCCTGCCCTATACGCAGCTGGAGTTCAAGACGCCGGGTCTCTATCGCTACGTGCGCCATCCTCTGTATGTCGGCTGGCTGTTGGTCTTCTGGGCGACCCCGACGATGACGGTTGCCCATCTGGTCTTTGCGATTGCGACGACGGCTTATATCCTGATCGCCATCCGGTTCGAGGAGAAGGATCTAACAGACGTGCACGGCCCTGACTATGAGGCCTATCGCAGACAGGTGCCGATGCTCGTGCCCAGTCTCCGTCCGCATTCAACCAGCGAGCTTCGCACGGAGACCGTGAGAGCGGCGTAATTGACCGGGACAGGTGCGCGGCCGAAACCGCGCACCTGTCCCGCTTCTTCGCAATGGAGGTGGGACCATGAGGCTGTCAATCAGCTCCAACGATCCCCGCACAGCACAACCATCGACCTGGTGGTCCCGTGTCGGCGTCGCCGGCTTCACGTTCTTTCTGTTGAAGGGCATCCTGTGGGTTCTCGCTCCGGTCCTGTTTGCTCTCATGCGATAGCGAGCAGCTCTCTTCAGGCCCTTCTGATGCCGCACGTCGCGAATCCTTCCAACTTTCTCTGCCTCTAAAGAAACATGACTATGAAAGAATCGTGGTCCGAAGAGAGATGAAGAACGATGAATAGCCTGATCGAAGGATCGCTCGCGATGGGCGAGTTGATCACGGCCTTCCTGTTTTCCTACTGGACGATGAAGGCCTTCGAGCCAAAGAGGGGGACAACCGTGCGACTATCGAGCATCCACCCTACAAGAAAGCCGCGTAAGGTGGTTCACTCGAAGTCACGCTAGAGGGAATCTTTAAAACATGCCCTCTGGTAACCTCACCAAGCCCGAGGATATTCCGATATTCCATGGGGCAAGGACCCAGTAGCTCATTTCACCATCATATTTTTCTTGGTATAGTGACTTTCAACCAAGGCATGTCCACCTGTTCATGGGTAGACCGTTGTCATCCTACATGCAAGACACTCTCGTCCGGCCACGATATCACCACTTCCCCAGGCTCCTTGGTGCGCCACTTGTGTTGCTCTTGACGATGAATCCCCTCGCATTCGCGGTGGATCCACCGGCACCGTCAGAGGAGCAAGTAGCCGAACATGCGAAAGGTGTGTGGGAGAGTGGCGCGATAAACCCTGCGCTCGAGATCCTTGACCAAGGGATTCAAGACTATCCTCACGCACTCACACTACACAAATTACGCGGTGATATTCTCACCACATCCCGGGGGCCCCAAGAAGCAGTTGAGGCCTATGAGACGGTCCTCGCGAGGACACCAACCGCGCTGGATGTCCGATGGGCCAAGTGGAGTGTCTTGCTTCGGTCGGGACAGGGAGAGGAATCCATCGCCGAGTTAGGACGTATCGCACAGGTCGATGTTCAGAATCCCCTGGTTCATCTGCGGCTGGCGCAAGAACTCCGAAAACTCGATCGCCTTGAGGAATCGCTCGAATCGTATAAGAAGGCCGTGGAACTCGCTCCGGATTTGATCGGCTGGCGATTAGCGTTGGCGCGGGCACGGTTTGACGTCCTGGATTATCAAGGCGCGGAGAATGACGTGCAATACGTCTTGCACAAGGTGCCGCCTGGTTCTCCGCTGGAACTCCCTGCCAAGAATCTGCTCTCACAAATCAATGGAACCTCCATCGATCGAGGCCGACGCTTTGACCCTGTTCTGACCAAAGAAATGACAGGGGCACAGCGTAAGGAATGGGCCTCCATTCGCGCAGAGGCATGGAGGCTTTTCTCTACCGGTCAATATCAGGAGGCCGAACCGATCTATCAACGACTGCTGGCCCTCAATCCCAATGATCCCCTAGCCAATCATCAACTTGGGCTGACCCTCATGCAGCTTGGCCGGTGCAAGGATGCGCTGATGGTGTTTGGGAAGGTGTCCAACCTTGATCCAAGCGAAGAAGACTATGTGGATACGGTGTTTCGGATGGGCCAATGTCTCGTGGAGTTGGAACAGTGGGAAGACGCGTTCGTCCATTTTCAAACCCTCTATGACGCGGCCGTCGAATTTGAAAAGAACAACAAGAATGTTCAACTCCCACCGGACACCCGTGTGTTAGACAAGAAGAAAATCGCACGGTGGCTCGAGAAGGTGCGGCCCCATGTTCCCGAGTTGGCAATGCTGACGGATCATGAGGCTGCGGACCGTGTCCTCTCCGGCGATCCTGCTCCTGCCACAGTCTCTCCGGAGGAGGAGCTGTACGCAAGAGCCGCCGAGCGGTTCAAACCGCAGAAACCACTGGACACACGAGCGTCGCTCATGGGCAGAGACGCCGATTTCAGTTGGTTTCGATTTGTCATCCCGGCGAGCAAGGTCGTGCGGGACGATTTTCCCACCGGCGCCCATGAATTCATTCCCCTGAACCCGGGGGACAGCTTTCCCACCACACAACAAGAGATCTATCTGGTCTTTGGACTGGTGTCTGCCTCGTTTGATGCAGTGCCCCTCACAGGACGCTGTTTCCTGGAGACATCCGAGATTACCGGAGAGCAACGCGCCGTCGCACAGGACCGAGTCATGACGACCATGAATGACCAGTCCGGCTATTTCATGTTAACCCCTCCTAAAACTGGATGGACTGCGGGCCTCTACCACTGCGGGTTGTTCGCGGGAGAGCAGACGTCCGCAGATACCCTTGTGGATGAAGTCCGGTTCCGTATCATTGAGACAACCAGCTCGTCGTAACACCCGCTGCACAAATGAGTGCGTACCTCGTGAAGCGTATCTCGGTTGGACAGAGGAGCTGATGGCTGAAAGCCGACTGCTGACAGCTTCGATCGCGAGAGACGAGCGACGCTTCGCTGACGACGAGGACCGGACGCGCAGGGCGGTTGACGGGGGGCAAACGACATAGGCGATCAGAGAAGCGGCTCCTCACGATGGCTATGAGGGAGATGCCACTGACTTGGTTGACCAAACCCGCTGGACTGCGCGAAGCACCACGAACGCCGCACAGGATGGCAGCCAGATCCATATGGCTTCGCTGGCCAGGATCCGAACACCGTATGCGCTGAAAAATTCGCTGATCTCGATGGGAGACACAAGGATCGGTCGTACGGGGAAGAAATATCTCGTCGTATCAAATGGAGAGAAAAACGCCACGCCCAACCCTCCATTCGTCATCGCATCAAGCACGCCATGAGAAGCGGTGCTGAGAAAGAAATAAAGAAATAACCCCGTCATCGCTACCGCTGGCTTGCCTCGATACCAAAAAGCCACAAAACCCCCAGCTAACAGCGCCGCAAACACTACCGAGTGCGTCAGCCCACGATGGCCCCACATATCACCGTACTGAATGCCAAAGTGAAACCCAATCACATCCAGATCCGGCACCACCGAACATAGCGCACCCAAGAACAACTCGCGCCAACTCAATTCCTTGTTCTGAAAGGCCTTCCCCATCGCCAGAGCGACAATGGCATGGGATAATGCGGACGCCATTCAATACCTCTTACTGCGATCCAGACACCGCGAGACCCTACGCTCGGAAAGCAGGCGCGTCAAGAATGCGGGCGATGGTGAAAGGAGCTGATGGCGTATAGCACGAACAAAGAAAGTCCTGCTTTTTCCGCACATGCATCGGCCATAAGCCATCTGCTATTTGCTCTGGTCTGACGTCATCCGCTATCAACTATCTGCTATCGGCTCTACGATCCTCGAACGCAGTGGATGGCCGGCGAGGATCGGTTTTTTCGTGAAGGATTCCCTACCTCCGTTACTAATCGTATAGACTTCTCCTTCCGTTCGCGCTAATTTTAACATCCTAAACACATACCACTCACCTTCACCAAGGAGAAGGCTATGACTCGACACATCATGCTCACCATTCTGGTCGCAGGTACCCTCATAATGCCGGCGATCGCCACTGCGGGCGACAAGCCGTCTAAGAAAGGTGCGACCGTCAAAGAAGTAAAAGCGATGTCCGAGAAGGACCAGACAGCGCTGGCGTTAAGCGCAGCACCGGCGCACATCGCGAAAGAGGCCGGTGTCATGATCTACGGCGCCGATGGCAAGTTGACCGAAACCAAGGCAAGCGCCAACGGCTTTACCTGCATCCCGACCGTGATGAATCTCCCGGATCCTGACCCTATGTGTATGGACGCTGCGGTTCATCAATGGATGACCGACCTCATGAACAACGCGCCAAGACCAACGAACACGGTGCCCGGCATCGCCTACATGGCTCGCGGCGGTTCACACTTTGAAAAAGCTGGGAAAGTCGTCATGTCGGGGGATGGGGCCAAGGTTGTGAAAGAGCCCCCGCACTGGATGGTCATATGGCCCTTCGACGCGGCAGCCACGAAGCTCCCGACCACCCCGAACCCCTCCGGTGTCTATATCATGTTCGAAGGCAGCCCCTACGCGCACCTCATGGTGTACCAAGACCCCAGAAAGATGAAGTAGCAATCTCGAGCCGTACAGAGAGCAATGAGACTCTCTGTGCGGCATGGGAACTGATGCCTGCAAGCTGACTGCTGATCGCATGAGTTGTGAGATACGAACGACGCTTCATTCCTCTCGTGAAACGTAAACCACAAATGATGAAACGTTTCGCACTTTTTGGCGAGAGACAAACCAGCCGCGGTGGGCGGCTGGCGGGGTCAAGGCGGCTGTTCAGACCGAAATGTTCATGATACCTTCCTCGTACTCCTGGCAAGGTTACTGCGGTCTGAGACTCTCGATGAAGGCGAGAAAATCCGGCGACTCATTTAGAAGTTGAGGGCCAACGTCGATGAGAGCCTGAACCTGGTCTTTTTTGAGCGCAAAGCTCGTCGGCAGAGACAAGAAATACTTCCTCTTATCGGAATCGGAGATGGCTTCGAAGTCGACCTCTATGACATAAGGGTCAATCTCAGATGCAAACTTGGGAAGCTGCGGGGACCCCGGACATTGATCCAGCTTCTTCTGGCATGACTCAATATTTTTCTGCGCCTTCTTCCGTGCATCCCGGAGATCTTTCACGGCCTCAACGGTCTCCACACTGTAATGCTCCATAGCAACCGTCGCAGTTTTTGAGGCCACCGTACGAAAGCCAGGCGGGCTCTCGTCCTGACTTATCGTGTCCTTGTCTGACGTGTGTGCATTCACCACAATCAACACGAACTTTTCTATTTCACCTTGATTGAATAACCTCCTTATAAATCCGCCGGAACGTTGATGGGCTGCCTCGATCGGACGCAACCCGATGTTGTCGGACAAACCGCCATCCATGAGATGCACATAGGGCAACGCTGCATCGTTCATATACATCGCTCGGTTGCGCGCCCAATAGTAGCGGCGCCGATTGTCAGGGTAATCCTGCAGCCCCAGCTCGTAATCCTTCGGCAGCTGAAATTGCCCATGCGGATAATTCTTGAGCGTGATCGGGCTCAGCAAAAAAGGAAAGGCCGAGGAAGCAGCCACGGCCCGTGCAACCGGATAGCTATTGAGGTCGGACACTAAAAAATCGAATTGATCCTGCGTGAACTCGAACCGCTCCCCATTCGCAAGGTTCGTTGCGTTCAAGATGACAAAAGGCCGACGGCCTGTTTCAGCCAACACCCTAAACGACTTCCCTTCAAAGATGTTCTCATCGTAATACTCTGCGGCCAGATCAATCCGGCTGAAATACGGAGACGCCAGCCGAGCCCAATTCCATGGATTGAACAGACTCCAGAAAAGCGAACCCTGCACATCAGCTTCCAGGAATCGCGCACGGTAATCCTGGAAGATCTGTTCTCCGAACAGCCCATAATACGCTGCGGTGAATGACCCGCCGGAAATCGACGAGATGCAGTCCACCTCATCGAGAAGGCGTTTCTCCTCCCCCTTCCAGGTGATTCGAGTCTCCTTCAGCTTCTCCAACACCCCATAGGAAAGCGCGGCGGCGCGGGTCCCACCCCCTGAAAACGTCAGGCAGATGAACAGAGAATTGGAATTGCCGCCGCTCGCCTCAGGATTGAAGCGATACTCCTTGACCGGCTGGATCGCCGGTTTCTCAGCATTCACGAAATAGTGGGCACAGCCCGGCAGGCTAAGAAACAGGAGACAGACAAGAGTCCATCTAGGCATCAGACGACAGATCAAAGCTCACCTCGCGCGGATCGAGTTCGGTCGTGTCCTTCAAAATGATTGTTTGCTCCTCCGGCGTATAATTGTAGGGTGGCCCCAATGACACAACATGTCGACCGGCCTCGAGTTCAATCAGGTCCTCTGTACGACCGTTGAACTCATCGTCTACCACGACGCGACGAGATCGAGGAAAGTGCACGATCAAATATTCCATACACCACACTCAGCGAGGGTGATCTCCTAGCAGTACCAGGACCCCAGGGCTGCGCAGAGGCTACAGAGAAATGAAAAGACTGTCAATCGAAGCAGCTTGAAAATACTGGCATTGCATAACCAGTGCAGCTCTCAACGGAGGATCGAGAATCGGGTCTTGCAGTTGTGCTTTCAGTCGGTGGGCTTGCGCACTGTCCGCAGGTGGAGACGCAAGATGCCTAGATCCCAATACCGTTATTGACCTCATTTCGACTCGTTTGTTCCCCCGGCAAGACCAGGTCTGCGACGAGCGGGGTGCAAGAGGCGAGAGAGCTATTGTATGGGTATGAGCGCCCTGTTCGCCGGGAAAGGCGGCACCGGTAAGACGATGGCCGCTGTGGTGACCGCCCGGGAACTCTGACTCGATCTATTAGGTCTCACCAATCGCAGGTGGTAAGCAAGTACATGGGCGAGACCGGAAACAATCTCAAGCCTGTCTTCAATGTAGCCGAGCCAGACAGCACGACCCCACCGTTTAAGGAAGTCGGATGCAGTGGGTGGCCGGCGGGGCTAAATCACAATGTAGTATGGTTGCAGGGCCTGACCCTGATTGATGTGTACGACCCCTGCACGGTAATTCTGAAGCATTGCAATCGGTGTGTCGTCACCGCATCACCGTCGTGGACCGGACTTCATGCCTCGGCTCCCCCCAGCGGAAAAACTTGCTCACAGATCTCCTTCAACACAGTCGCTTCGAACGGCTTCAAAACATAGTCTCTGGCCCCCATGCGAACGGCCTCTTGAAGGACCCTGCGATCCAAACCGGCCGACATCATCAGGACCGGAACCCCAGGGTGCCGAACGCGGAGCTCCCGGAGGACCTCGATGCCATCCATGACGGGCATATGAACGTCCAGAAGCACCCCATTGAGCGGCAGGTCTTTCGCTTCAAGGGCCATCAAGGCCAATCCCGTCCTCCCATCGTGAGCGACGATGACTTCATGGCCCATTGCCTCGAGGCGATCTTTCAAGCCTTCGCAGATGTGTGGCTCGTCATCGATGATGAGCAGCCGGTTCTTCATGTTGTTGCCCCTGGCTGAGGGTCCACGCCTGGTTGATCGGGCGAATTTGATAGCTCAAGCCTACTCGACGGAGTGCGATCAGGTTCTTTCGGCGAAGCCGGGCGATTGCGAGAAACAATTGTGCCCTGCTGAAATCTGGCCGTCCACCGATACAGATGAGGTCTTCCAACATGAGCACCTCATATCGTTGAAGCATGTTCAGAATTGCCTGCTCTGCCCCGGCACTTGCTGTGCTCATGGCGTGTTCCTCCTTTGCCATCACATAGCTGAATGCAGGCGCGCCTGACCTCCTGTCGGCTTGAGCCGTCTGGCTCTATTGGCCAAGATCACCGGATCAATGACGGCTCCGCATTGCACACAATCCCACGCCAGGAACGCTTGATTGGTCGTCGTGCTTCCCCAATCCTCATACCTCACAAGCACCAAGAATCCTTGGCAACGCGGGCATCGCGCAGGCCGGAAGGTCGTAAGTTCGCTCACCATCGAAGGTAACAACGACATGCCTTTACTCAGCGCCACGGCTCACCTCCCAGACTCGGCAACAGAGATCTCCGCTTCAGGCCGCGCCTGTGATTCGACCACAAGAAGAATCCCGCGCATGATGGGATGCAATTCGCAGTGGTAGGAATACCGGCCGGGTGGCAATGGCGCAACGACGAAACTATCATCCGGCAGAACAGCTATCGAACGAAAAGCACAACGCTCGTCCGTCAGGCAGTCATCGTGGCGAATGCTGTGGGGCGATGCAGTAGGATTCGACCATCGGACCGGAACGCCAACCGATACAATAGCCACCTGCGGTTGGTAGTACGGCTCCGTCGTTTCAAACACAATGTCAAACGTCGGCATCCCAGCGCTCGGAATAGCATTGGTATTATCGGCCAAGGAGACCGATGGGAAGAGCAGGAGGATCGCAAGGACCACGAGAATCCAGATCACAACACCAGACCGTTTCATATTGCCCTCCCTTCGAATGCTCGACAGAGAACAGAGAACCGGTTGATGACCGACAGCGTACTGCCGAATCGTCTAAGGGCTCGATATCGGGATGACTCGGATCTTATAAGGAACGTATAAAGATTGAGTGAGATGGACTGGTCGATACCCTGAGAGCAAGGCGGGCGAGGATGGAAGAGGGAAGGGAAGTCCTGAGACTAGGAAATTACATCCTGGTCAGCACAGAACCGATAGCCTACGCCGGGGTCGGTGAGGATATAGCTGGGACGTGTCGGGTTCCGCTCGATCTTTTTTCTCAATTGTCCGACGAACACGCGCAGGTATTGAGCTTGATCGATATATGCTTGCCCCCACACTGCCTGAAGAAGCATACGATGTGTGAGCACTTTCCCCGAATGTTCGATCATGTATTTCAACAGATCGTATTCGGTCGGCGTCAGCTTCACAGGTTTTTCGTCCAGCGTGACTTCGCGGCGATCAAAGTTCACACAGAGACTTCCCGCGACAAATACCGGTTGGGCGCTGTGCGCTCCGGCCGCCCTGCGCAATAACGAACGAATTCGTGCTAAGAGCTCTTCCATGCCGAACGGCTTGGTCATGTAGTCGTCCGCTCCTGCCTCGAGTGCCTCGACCTTGCGGCGTTCATCTCCCATCGCCGACAGGACGATGATCGGCACAGTGGAAAATTCTCGAATACGGCGCACCACTTCCCCTCCGCCCGTGCCCGGCATGATCAGATCAAGGATGATGACGTCAGGATGTCGGTTGTGGAACGCGCCGATCGCCTCCTCGCCCGTCTCCGCGGTTTCGACTGCATAGCCCTTACTTTCCAGATTCACCTGGAGCGACCGCCTGATCTGCGGTTCGTCGTCGACGACCAGAATGCGCGCTCCCTGCGTCATGATGCTTTCTCAACCAAATGTGACTCTGACGCCACCCCCTCACGAGGGGGGATCGATGTCGTCAGAGGTAACCGAAACAAGATTGTCGTTTCTCCACCGGGAACCGACTGAGCCATCATATGCCCGCCGTGGGCTTCTACGATACCTTTACAGATAGCCAACCCAAGACCGGCTCCTGGAGTGCCATACGATCGTCCGGACTGCACCCGGTAGAATCGGTCAAAGATCCGATCTAGCTCGTCAGAGGGTATCCCCGCGCCAGCATTCGATACGCGCACTTCCAGAGTCTCTGCCGCGAGCGAAGCGGCGATCTGGATCGGAGAATCCGGCGGGGAAAATTTTATCGCGTTGTCTAGGAGATTCACGAATACCTGTTGAATTTGCACCCCATCGACGTAAATCGGTGGGAGACCCTGAGCCAGGCGAACGTGGAGGGGTCGGCGTGCTAGCAACACCTCGACTCGTCGGATGGCGCCTTCCACCAGTTCATCCAGAACATGCCACTCACAATGGGGCATCAGCATCCCTGCCTCAAGGCGCGACATGTCCAAGAGATTTTCCACGAGCCTATTCAAATAATCCAGTTCCTGGTCGATACCCTTGAGAAACTCTTTGCGCATGGGACTCAATTGCGCATCCCCATCATCCTGAAGGCTGAACAGCATCGTCTTCACCGCCGTCAAGGGTGTCCGTAACTCGTGAGAAACGGACGACAGCAACGACGACTTGACGGCGTCGCTCTGCTGAAAGGCTTGTATCGCCATAGCCTGACTGCGTTTGAGGGCATTCTCCGCATGAACAAATCGCCAGGCCCCCACCGACGCCACAACCACCACAAGCAACACCACAATCAGCTCCCAACGAATCAGCGTGTGAATTCGAGCCTCTGAATGCTGAGTCAACATGGCCACGGCATCGTTGGCAATCTCCAGCAGCACAGCATTGTCCCTAAGGACGTCATCTCGAATCGTGCCGTACGAGGCAGCGTTCTTGGAAGTATTGAGGAAACGATCCACCTTCGGGAAGAAGGCGTCTAGGAGACGTTGTTGCTCAAGAAGCTTTTCACGAATCTCGTCGGTCGGAACGGAGGGAAGTTCTACCCTATCCTCCTGGGCAACATGGGCCACAGTGATGCCACCACCTACTAAGGCAATGACTCGTTCTCTGAGTCTCTCACGAGTCTGTTCGTACGGGGCGTTGACGCCATCGGTCGCGAGGAGAACCTCCTTCATATGACGTTCAAGCAACATGCGCTGCCGACCTGCCATATCAATCACGAAGGCATCGGATTGGCGAAGCTGAAGTATGGTCAGTGTGAGCGGAACAATGGAGGCGGCGGTGAGGAGGAGGAGGCCAAAGATGCCCGCCAGCGTCCAATTGACACCGCGGAACCTCCCCGAGCGAAGGAGCCCGTCGCCCATGGCCACCCCCAGCCTCCGAGATCATAACAAGAGTTCGGCGGAATACACCAGGCGTGAAGGCAGGAGCCCGGGTCCACGACAGGCCCCAGTGGCCGAACCACAGGCTCGGAGAACACGCAATAAGGGACAGACGACAGGCGCGGTAGGCCGCTGGTGAGGCAGAGTCTTACGATCTGGCAAATCCCTGCTTCGATCAGGCGATCGAGTCATGTCTTGGGAGATGCGTCCGTGAGCGCATGGTATGCCGCTTCAATTGGCTGACGAGGTATAAGACAATGATCAGATTCAACAGCAGCAGGATGACCCGGGGAATCGTCACCTGCTCAACGACCTCGTAGAGTTCGAATGGAAGCAGTAGGCTCGTTGATGCTACGGTCAGGTAGGCGGCCCAGGTGAACTCCATCCACAGCCCAATACCTTCCGCCAACAACATCCCCGCATAGCCCAGACTGACGAACCCCGCCACCAGTACGCTATGCGGTTGCAGCGCATCCACCTTCAGAACCAGCGCGTGAATGAGGCGAGAGTCGGCATTCAGATGAAGTGCTTCGATTAGAAGTGAGAACAGCGTGGCAATCTCAGCATGCACCAATTTGAGGAGACCCAACCCGAGGAAGAGTAACAGCAGACCCTTCACCACCTTGAACACCGCAATCACGGCCAGGCCGGTATGGTGCGTGCGTGCCTTCATCAATTCAGGAGCCTATCACAAACGACGAGGACCGGACGTGGTCGGCGACTGTTCAGACCGAAATGATTCCGATCATCGCTTGACGACCTACTTGACAATTAAGCATTCACTTAACTAATATCCGCCCCATGAATACGGTCTTTCGAGCAGTTGCCGATCCGACCCGTCGCGCCATCCTTGACTGCCTGGCGAACAAAGAAGAATCCGTTCTGAAGCTGGCGGCGTCCTTTGATATCACCCTGCCAGCGGTGTCCCAGCATTTGCGAGTCCTGCAGGACGCACACCTCGTCACTCGTCGCCGCGATGGTAGAAAGATATTCTACCGACTGAACCCGGAGCCGCTGAGCCAGGTGGCCCTGTGGATCCACCCTTACGAGCGCTTCTGGCGTAAACGCCTGCATGCGTTGGGTGAGCACTTACGGAGGAAACATGGAGAACATCGTCCTTGAGCAGACATATCCCTATTCCATTGAACATGTCTGGGAGGCCCTGACCGACCCAGCAGCGGTGGCGGACTGGCTTATGCCGGGAAACTTCAAACCGGTCGTCGGGCACAAACTTCAATTTCACTGTGAGCCACACCCCGAATTCGATGGCAGGATCGACGTCGAGATCCTTAAAGCAGACAAGCCAAACCAATTGTCCTATAGCTGGAAGACCGACAACATGAACACACCAAGTACCGTCACCTTCATTCTTACACCGACGCGTGACGGCAGTACTCACTTACGAATGGAACATACGGGGCTGGAAGGCGACAGCGGAAAGATCATGTACCCACTCTTCAAGGGCGGCTGGGAGCTAAAACTTGGCTCCCAACTCGGCCCCGTGATCGCCCGACTTGCTAAAAATAAAGCCCGCTCGTGACATTTTGAACAGAAAATGTTTCGCACACCTCATTGGGAGGACCCCATGGCACGACATAAGGTCGTATCGCGAAAAGAGTGGCTAGCGGCTCGCAAAACATTGCTGGTGAAAGAGAAGAAGTTCACACGGTTGCGCGATCAACTGAGTCAGGAACGGCGGCAGCTTCCTTGGGTGAGGGTGGACAAAGACTATGTCTTTGTCGGGCCCAACGGCAAAGAGACCCTATCGGACCTGTTTAATGGCAGAAGTCAACTTATCGTCTATCATTTCATGTTCGGCCCTGATTGGGACGCGGGCTGCAAACACTGCTCGTTCTGGGCCGACAATTTCAACGGAATCATTGTGCATTTGAACCATCGCGATGTGACCATGGTCGCGGCGTCTCGGGCGCCGTACAGTAAGTTGGCGGCCTACAAGAAGCGGATGGGGTGGAATTTCAAGTGGGTCTCGTCCGGCGACACTGATTTCAATTTCGACTACCATGTGTCATTCACGCCGGAAGAAGAGGCCAAGAAAAAAGCGTTCTTCAACTACAAGATACAAAACCCCGATAGTTCAGATCGGGAGGGAGCCAGCGTCTTCTACAAAGACCCCAAGGGGAACGTGTTTCACACCTATTCAACCTATGCGCGCGGCATCGACATGGTCAATGTCGCCTACCATTACCTCGACCTGGTGCCCAAGGGCCGGGATGAGGGGAATCAAGGCCCCTCCTGGGTGCGCCGCCACGATGAATACGATCGATAAGACAACTTGCAGTTGCTGAAAAATTCGAACGTGGCGACGGCTGGCGGTGCTTTCCTCTCATGAGACGTGAGACGTTTCAGGCTTTCAGTGAGAACCGAGACGCAATTGAAGGCACTGATGGCTGAAAGCTGACGTGCTGATCGCTTCGGCCACAAGAGACGATCGACGATTCATGAACGACAAGAACCGGACGCGTTGGGCGGGACTGAGCTTTCAGAAAAAGACTCCCGACCCCTCTGATACTCCCTTCAGCCTTTTTCCTTCCCCTCTATCTGGCTCCGAGGCGTCTGACTTCCCAAGGGAAGCGTGAGCTAGTTGATCCTCGAATGCGCGCGTCCAACGTGGGCCTTCTCAGGCCGCGCGTTGCGCGAACACATGAGGCCGATCAGGCTGCCATCCCCATCCCTCTGGAATTTTTCCATTCTCCTCTGGAATTTCTCCTCAATTCTCTCTCCTCTATCACCTCACCAATCACATCACATTTATCACCATAACTAACTGTTATTACGTACATTTTAAACATTTCACTTTTCATCTTCAAGCCCGGCACAATCCCTGCTGATATCCTCCCATATAAATGGTGACGCACCCCTCCATTCTCTTGATCGAAGACAGCCCCGGCGAGTGCGAACTCTTTCGCCTCGCGCTGACACAAACCGGTCTCGATGTTGCGCTCTATACGGAGCATGACGCGGAGGCGGCCTTCCACTTTCTTGAGGACCGCTTGCACCACCACCTTCTCCCCGCTTTGATACTTCTCGACTTGCGGCTCTCCGGCCAGAACGGCTGCGACTTCTTGAAACGGCTCCGTAACGATACCCGCTTCGCCGCGATCCCTGTCGTCTTCTTCACCACCTCCGACGATCCAACTGATCTCACACGCTGCTATGCCTGCGGCACGAACGGTTATGTGGTGAAGCCCGGCACCTTCGACGATCTCGTTCACTGTACGGCGGACCTCTGCCGCTACTGGCTCACATGGAACCGATCTCCATTAATGGTTGAAACCAGATGCTGACCCGCGCTGCACTCAAGAATCCCTACGCCGTCTTTGCAATCTGCATGATCTTGCTCGTCCTCGGGGCCGTGTCCTATCAAAAGATGCGGGTGGACATTTTCCCCGAGATCAAGATACCGACCATTCTCGTGACGACGTTCTACCGCGGACTGAGCCCCAGCGAGATGGAAGGGGCGATTACGCTCAAGATGGAGCAGCGGTTTGTCGAGGCGAGCTATGTCGAACATATCGAATCGCAGTCGCTCTCCGGTATGAGCTACATCAAAGTCTTCTTCCAGCCGGAATACAGCATCGATTCGGCCCAGTCCGAACTGACCAGTTTGGCCTACAGCATCATTCGCCTGCTCCCGCCTGGGGTCTTTCCCCCGTCGATCTATAAATTCGGCGTGGCAAGCCTGCCGGTCGGGCTCCTCTCCGTGAGCAGCGAGACGCTTGGCGCGAAGGAAATCCGCGACCTGGCCTATTTCACCGTACGCCAGCAGATCGCTACCATTCCCGGCATTTCGTTCGGCCCCCCGCTCGGCGGAAAGGTCAGGCAGATCACCGTCTTCCTCGATCAGCAGCGGATGGTCGCGCGCGACGTGTCCCCATCAGACGTCGTCAAAGCCCTTAATTCACAGAGCGCCATCATCCCGGCCGGCAACATGAAGATCGGCGATCTGGACTACTACGTCTATTCGAACAGCCTCATCGATGTGGTCGAGAAGATCAACGACATCCCCATCAAAGTCGTGAACGGCACGCCGATTTTCGTTCGCGACATCGGCACGGCCTCTGACTCGGCTGCCGTTCAAACCTCCATCGTGCGGGTGAACGGCCGCGAGGCCACCTATATCCCCATCACGCGGCAGGAAGGGGCGAATACGCTGGAAGTGACCGACGGGATTCGTGCCAAGCTGCCGAAGCTGACAGAGATTCCCGCCGGCACTACGGTCAAATTCATCTACGACCAATCGCTCTATATCCGGCAGGCCATTGCCAATCTGCAGAAGGAAGGGCTACTGGGGGCCGCGCTCGCCGGCCTGATGATCTTCCTGTTTCTCAGCAGCATCAAAGCCGCACTCGTCGTCGGGTTGGCGATTCCCCTCTCGCTCACTTCCGCGCTCGTCGCGCTGTACTTGACCGACCAGAGCGTGAACATCATGACCCTCGGCGGGTTGGCGCTCGTGATCGGCACCTTACTGGACAACAACATCGTGGTGCAGGAAAACTTGCATCGCCATTTGGAGATGGGCAAAGACGGCCGCTCGGCGGCGGAAGACAGCGCAACCGAGCTGACGCTGCCGATTCTGGTCGCCACGATCTGCATCCTGATCGTATACCTCCCCATCATGTTCTTTACCGGCATCATCAAATATCTCTTCGTGCCGCTCGCCATGACCGTCGCCTTTGCTATGCTCGCTGACTATGCGGTCTCGATGTCCGTGACGCCGGTGCTCCTCGCCCGCTTTTACTCGAAGGGCCACGGCGGCAACGGTACGGACGAGAGCTCTGCCTCCACCGGCTGGTTCCGCTTTGTCCTGGCGCTCTATACCCCGCTGTTGCGCACAAGTCTGCGCCTCAAGCCGGTCGTGATCGGCCTGGCCTTCCTTGGCCTCATCGGCACCGCCGTCCTGCTGGTCCCCCGCCTGCACACGGAGTTTTTCCCGAGGATCGACGCGGGCAATTTCACCATGCACATCACGGTGCCGGAAGGGTCGCGGATTGAGAAGACGACGGCAATTGTGGCGCAGATTGAACAACTGGTGCAGGATACTATTCCCAAAAGCGACCTTGAAGAGGTCATTTCCAATACCGGGCTCTATTTCGGCGATGCGGCCCGCTTTGCCCCCAATACCGGCAATCACACGGCCTTTGTACTCGTGAACCTCGTGACAGGCCACCAGGGCCACACGGACGACTACATCACACAATTACGAACCAGGCTGCGCGAGGAATTGCACGGCGTCGAGGTCTCATTCCAGACCGGCGGCATCATCAGCGACGTACTGAACTTCGGTCTGCGCGCACCGATCGATATTCAGGTGAAAGGGCCGACGCTCGACCTCATTCGATCGGTGGCGGAAGAGATTCAACAGAAAGTCGCGCGGGTGCCCAACACGGTGGATGTGCGGATCAAGCAAGGCAAGAGCTACCCCGAGATGCACATCGATGTGGATCGGACGAAGGCTGCCTACTACGGCATTGCGCAGGATCGCGTGATCGTGGACGTAATCACCGGCATCAGTTCAAACATTGCGTTGAGCCCCAACTATTGGCTCGATCCAAAAAGCGGCAACGGCTACTATTTGCTGGCGCAGTATCCGGAACAATCCCTGACCACAACCGAGGACCTGCTCAATATCCCGATCATCGGCGCCCGCACGCCCCTGCGTTCTACATCCTCGCTGACCACAACCGGCGCGAGCGGCTCGACCATGGCGCTCCAGAACACACCCTTCGCCGGGCGGCAGATGGAGATGTCCAGCGGCTACTATGCCTCAGAAGACGAGCGGCGGGGGCCACCCGTGCTCCTCCGGGATGTGGCGGCCTTGTCCTTCAAGACCGGCCCGGACTCCGTGGACCACTACGACCTCTCACGTATGATCGACGTGCTGATCACGCCAGTCGGCAACGATCTGGGCCATGTCGCGAAGGATATTGAAGCGGTCCTGGCGACCATCCAACTCCCGAAGGACGTGACCCTGCAGCTCCGAGGCGAGGTCGCCAACATGCGGGGAGCCATCGGCAACTTCGCGCTCGCGCTTCCCCTCGCCGTGCTGCTGATCTATCTCGTGATGGTGGGACTTTTCCGGTCCTTGATCGATCCCTTGATCATTCTAGTGGCTGTTCCGCTGGGATGGATCGGCACCGTGCTGTTGCTGCATCTGACCAACACATCGGTCAACGTGGAATCCATGATCGGCACCCTCATGATGATGGGTATCGTGGTCTCCAACAGCATTCTGCTGGTGGACTATGCGAATCGCATGGTGCGGGCTGGGGCCACGGCTGAGCAGGCGGTATTCCAGGCGGGCACCCACCGCATTCGCCCGATTCTAATGACGGCCCTCGCGACGATTCTCGGATTGCTGCCGCTGGCGCTTGGCTTCGGCGAAGGCAATGAAACGATGGTCCCCTTAGCCCGCTCTGTCGTCGGAGGTCTCACGGTCTCCACCATCATGACACTGCTCGTCGTGCCGGTGATGCATGCCATGGTGTTGGAGCGACGGGTGCATCGCATCACCTCGCCGACACCGGCCGCTTCTTCAGAGGAGATCTAGCAGCATGCTCACTCAGTCCACCGTCGCGATGCTCACCCTGATCCTGCTCCTCTCGGGATGCCAACGAGAGAAACCGGCTCAACCAACCACATCCGGCGCCGCAGCCTCTGCGGGTTCCGACCAGAACGAGGCACCACCCGGCGCCGTAGACAGCCAACCGGTGGATGTGCAGGTCACGAAACCGACGAGACGCGAGTTGATCTACACCGTCACGCTTCCGGCAAATATCTCGCCGCTCTATCAAACTACGCTCTACGCCAAAGTGTCCGGCTATTTGAAATGGATCGGTCCCGACAAGGGCGATGCGGTCAAGAAGGATCAGGTCCTGGCGATCATCGATGCGCCGGAAGTGGAAGAGCAATACCACCAGGCTCTGTCCGACTACCACATCAAGAAGCTGACGTTCGAACGGTTGGCCAAAGTCTGGAAGGAATCGCCGGACGTGATCGCCAAACAGGATGTCGATGTTGCAGAGGCCGCCTCTCAGGGAGCCAAACATCTGGTGGAGCAGCGGGCCGCGCTGCGAGACTATACCAAGGTCCGCGCGCCCTATGCCGGAATCATCACGGCGCGTTTTGCCGATCCCGGCGCGCTAATTCAAATCGCCACGGCTTCTTCGGCCGGAGCCATTCCGCTCTTCACAATCATGGACCTCGATACCGTGCGCGTCTATACGAACGTCCCGCAGGACGATTCGCCCTGGGTGGTACCGGGAAAGACGAAGGCCACCGTGATCGTCAAGGGACTCGAGGGACGATCGTTCACCGGCACGGTCACTCGTTCGACCTTGGTGCTCGATCCTTCGACGCGAAGCCTGCTCGTCGAGATCGACCTCCCGAACCCTGATCACGCGCTGCGCCCCGGCACCTTTGTTGAGATATCCCTTGGGCTGCGCGAAATTCCCGATGCGCTCGTGCTACCGCCGCAAGCTGTTAGCAGCGGAACCAAAAGCAAGTCCGTGTTCATCATCGAGGCCGGACGCGCGAAGTTGGTGCCGGTACAAACCGGCATCAGCGACGGCCGCTGGATAGAGATCACGTCCGGGTTGGCGGGCGACGAAGATGTTGTCGTGGTCGGCAAGCGCAAGCTGGTGGAAGGCTCCCCCGTCGCTCCGGCGCCGTTCAACCTCCCCGAGGCGAAAATGGCCGTCCAAAAATTCGAACGGCAGTCGGCGGGATCTCCCTCCCCGGCAGCATCGACTTCTGAAACAGCAGCGCCCAAGAATCGCAAGTAGTTCAAGAACACCAGACGATACGACCATGAGGAGGCACCATGCATATCTCAATCACTAGAGGTCTGATCACCTTCACGATCCTCGCCTCCCTCGGCGGGCCAGCCCCCGCGTCGGCACAGCCGCCGACGCGCTCATCCGAACCGCCTCCCCGCGGGAGCTTCCTCGGCTTGCAGAGCGCCGTCGATCTGGCGCTGCAGAATCATCCGGCTATCCAAGAAGGCAATGCCAACTTGAAAGCATCCGAAGCGAGAACTGAACAGACGCGCTCGGCCTATTATCCCCAAGTCTATGCGAACGCCGACACCACCGCCGGGGCAGGACGCCCCAACCCCCGCTTCCTCATCGGCGGATCCTTGCTTCAGCAAAATCAAAGTATCTTCGCCGGTGGAGTGATCGCCAACCAGCGCATTTATGATTTCGGGGTGACGAGCAACCTGGTCGAGTCATCGCAACTGGCCGAACGCGCGCAAGGGCAGGATGTGAATGCGCGACGCGTCCTCGTGATCCTGAACGTTCAGCGCACCTACTTGAACAGCCTCAAACGGCGCAAGCTTGTGCAGATAGCGGAAGAAACCGTTCGTGAACGAGGGCTGATCGCCGGCCAGATCGAGGCGCTCTACCGCCAGCAACTCAAATCCAAGCTGGATTGGAACCTCGTGCGCGTCGAACTTACTAATGCGGAGGCCTTCCTGATTCGAAGCCGCAACGATCTGAAATCCAGCTATGCGGACATCAATCGGGCGATGGGCGTGGTTGGGCAAGACGATTACGTGTTGGAAGACATTGCCATCGACGTCAAGCCGACTCGTCCGTTGGACTCGTTGATCAGCGACAGCTTATCCCATCCGGAGCTCCAACGTCTCAAAGAACAAGCAGCCTCGGCGGAAGCAAAATTGCGAGCCGCGAAGCAACAATATTTCCCGACGATCGCCGCTATGGCCAGCGGTGGAACATTCGAGCCGTTCGATGCCAGGCAGAATCAGCTGACTGGAGCATGGTGGACGGCGGGGGCCTTGGTGTCGATGCCGATTTTCACCGGTTTTCTGATCGAGAACCAAATCCATGAGGCAAGGGCGCAAAAAAACGCATCGGATGCGGCCACCGTGAACGTCGAACAGGCTCTCACGCAACAAGTGACCAATTCTTATCTGGATACGGTCACCTTCGTGCAACAGATCAAGTTGGCAGAGGAGCAGGTCAAGACGGCGCAAGAAGCCTTGGGTCTGGCCAAGCAGCGTTACAAGCTCGGCCTCGGCACGGTGGTGGAAGTGACTCAGTCGGAGGTCGCCGTCACAGCGGCACAAACCAAGTTGGCGGAAGCCCAGTATGACTATAAGATTGCGGAGGTGACGCTCGCCTATTCAGCGGGAGGACGGAGCCAGCTGGAGATCGATTCGACGGTGCGTTAGACAGAACTCGATTCGACAGGACGCTCAAAAAATCCGCCGGCAAGGCCGCAGTGAACTATCCCTTTAAGGGGTGGCTGGGATGATCCCAACTGCGCGCGTCCAACGAGGGCCTTCTGAGGCCGCGCGTTGCGCGAGCACGGGGATCGTCCCAAGCCACCCCACCCATTTTTCAGCGTCCTACGAGAGAGG
>Ga0209048_10001056_pt1 | contig 28854 bp, 28 predicted proteins | sample FrelakmetCRP12CR_FD_187146 | JGI IMG/M metagenome (GOLD analysis project Ga0209048, IMG submission 187146) | Freshwater lake sediment microbial communities from the University of Notre Dame, USA, for methane emissions studies - CRP12 CR (SPAdes)... | ecosystem: Environmental > Aquatic >... | reverse complement strand
GCCGGGGCCGCGGCGTTGCCACCACCGCCGCTCGGCGGCAGATAGGTGTAGGTGGGGCCGGCCGTGGAGGTGCCGTTCGCGTCGGAGACCACCACTTCTGGGCTGCCAGTGCCGGCCGCCGTCCTGGCCGTGATCTCGGTTTCGGAGGCCACGTTGACTTTGGTTGCCGCGCCGCCGATCGTGACCGTTGCGCCCGCGAGGAAGCCCGTGCCGTTGATCTTGACCGTGGTGCCGCCGGCGGCCGGTCCCGAGCGCGGTTCGATGGACGTGACCTTCGGTGGAACCAGATAGCAGTTCCACGAGAAGGCGTTGTTCACGTCGTTGGGATAGGCGTAGGACGCCACGCCTGGGTATTCCACGAGGCAGGCGTTGTCCAGGCTGGGAGCGGCACCCGAGGGCGTGATCGGCACCAGTTTGCCCCCGGCTTCTTCACAGGCCCAGTTTTCATAGGCGTAGTTGGGGCCGGTGGGGGTGCCTCTCGTCAACTTCGCCTGGACCTTGCCCAGGCTCTGGCAGTACTTGGACAAGTTCAGGCCGCCGACCGGCCCGGGCGGCAGCGCCTTGGAGGACGCCGGCTCGGCCAGGGCGAGTGCGAAGGCGAACAGTGCGAGCACGCAGGGGAGCGTCGCGATCCGCCGGCATTGCGCTGCGAACGTGCCGCTTGAACCTCCGACCGTCGGCACGGCCGAGCGTCAGGGCGCCTTGGCCAGGTAGCTGTGTCCCGCCGTCACGATCACGCGCCGGTGGGTGACGAGGTTGGTCACCGCGACGCGGTCGGTCAGGACGTGAATGAGAGTGCCTTCGCAGAGATCCTCGGTCAGCCACCGGGTGCCGAGGACGGCGCCCGCTGCGTAGCTGCCTCTCGTCGCGTAGTGGCCATGGCCCGAGGACCAGAGTTTGCGCACCAGGTGCCTGCTCGCGGCATGCCTGGAGCTGGCCCGCGCGAAACGGCCACGGCCCCGTAACGCCGGGCAGGCGGTGAAGCTGCCGCCCGTCAGAGCGGCTGTCGCGACACCGTTGTGGCCCTGGGTGAGCTTGAAATCACCCTGGTAGAAGGCCATGGTCTGGGTGCCACCCAGGGGGCCTTCGGTGGTGACCGTCACCTTGCCCTGCGCCGCGTTCACGACCGTCCCGAACGGGATCTGCACCGGCGCGGTGATGGGCGTGAAGGTCGAGGATCCGGGCACTCGCACCTGCACGTTGCCGGAAACCGGCGCCAGGTTGCTGGTCAAGGCCAGCTTGGGCGGCGGCAGTTCTTTCGAGACTTCTGCGAGAACGCCCGAGCTGGCCAGCGGTTTGAATTCCACGCTCCGGGCCAGATAGGTGTAGGCGGGCCCGAGCTTGGAGGTGCCGTTCGCATCGCTCACGACCACTTCCTCCTTGCCGGCCGGCGCGCTTGGCGTCGTGGCCGTGATTTCTTCTTCGGAGATCACTTTCACCGAGGCCGCTGCGCCGCCGATGGTGACGGTGGCGTCGGGGAGGAAGCGGGTTCCCTTGATCTTCACCGGGGTGCCGCCCGCGCTCGGGCCCGATGACGGTGTGATCGAGGTGACCTTCGGCGCGGGCAGGTAGGTGTAGGTGGGGCCGAGCGTGGAGGTGCCGTTCGCGTCGCGGACCACGACTTCGTCAGGGCCGGCTGGCGCTTCGGTCGTCGTCGCAGAGATTTCTTCTTCGGAGATGACGTCCACCGAGGCCGCTGCGCCGCCGATGGTGACGGTTGCGCCGGGGAGGAAGCCGGTGCCCCTTATCTTCACCGAGGTGCCACCCTGGCTCGGGCCCGACGACGGGGCGATCGAGGTGACCGCCGGCGGGTTGCCGTTGAGTTGCCAGCTCAGCACTTCCTGAAGCGCGTTGCCGGCGCCCGTGGCCGACGTGAAGCCGGCGATCGCCGCGCTTCCCAGTGGTCCGAGGTCGACCTTCGCCTGCAGCAGGGGCGTGGCCGGTTGGGTTGGGGTGTTGCTCGCGTACACCGATACGGTGCCGGCGCCGTCATAACTGATCCATCCATAGACCGGCGTGGGGGTGGCGCTGTACAGCGGGAAGTTGAATGCCGTGTCGCAGGGCGAGGCGATCGCGTTTTCGGTCGCGCACTCGATGTAGGAGCTGGTGCTGCCGTTCTGGATCAGTCCGATGTGAGCGGCGGGAGGGTCGCCGACGTTGCCGTGCCAGATGTCGAACTCCAGTCCGAAGCTGGGGCTGATCCCGGCATAGCCGAGGCCCCCCCCGACTTTGCCGAGGGCCGTGATCAAGTCGGACTGCAGCGCGAAGACGATCCCATCGGCAGGCCCGATGCCACCCTGGTTCCCGGACATCGACATGACGAAGTGCGTCGACCACGGCAGGTTAGGGTTGACCGTCGTGGTGCTGAATGCGCTTGCACGCTGATCGGGCTTGGCTTCTGTCAGGCGCAGGCTCGAACCGTTCTGGGCCGCGGCGCCGTTCAGCTGCAGTCCCGCGACACTGCTGAAGTCCGGGTAGTCGGCAAGCAGGCTCGCCTGCGCGTTGGCCGTGATCAGACCGAAGGCGCACAGGATGAGGGCGAGCGCGGCCGACGCGGGCAGCGCCCTGCGGATCGAGCCGATCCGGACAGGGCCCGGCCCGGTCCCCATGGACCGTTCGTTGCAGCGTGAGGTGGCGGGGTCTGCGGTTAGCATCGGTTCCTGCCCAAGCGGGAATTGTGACAGGAGAAGGCTGAATGGGTCGAACTAGCTGGCGGCGAAGAAAGACGGCCCTGCTGATCGGGGTGGCCCTCCTGGCGGTCGGACTCGGCGTTCTCGCCTACGCGACGCACCTGCTCAGGCGAACCGAACTGCAGACGATCGACGCTCGCTTTTCGATCCGCGGGCCCCAACGCGCGCCCTCGGACATCGTGCTCGTCCAGATCGGTCCTGAAACGCTTCAGGAACTCCGCACACATCACCTTCACTCCGAGTTTCCGTTCCCCCGCCACTATGACGCGCGCGTGATCGATCGGCTCCGCGAAGCCGGTGCCAAGACGATCGCCCTGGACATCCAGTTCACCCAGCGGACCGACGAAGCAGACGACCAGGCCCTGGCCGAAGCCATCGAACGAGCGCACGGGAAGGTCGTGCTTGCCACGACCGAAGTGGCCGACAACGGTGAAACCAGCGTGCTCGGGGGCAATCAGGTCCTTAGCCAGCTGGGAGCCAGGCCTGCCAGCGCGCAGCTGACGATCGACAAGGACGGCGTGGTCAGGCGCTTCGCCTACGCCAAGAACGGGCTCCACAGCTTCCCGGTGGTGACGGCCGAAGTGGCCAACGGCCCGAAGGTGCCCGCATCGTGGTTCCGGGGCGGGCCGTTGCCGATCGACTTCGCCGGCCCCCCCGAAACGATCCGCCACGAATCGTTCTTCAACGTCCTGACCGGAAGGCCGAACCCGGGACTGTTCCGCAACAAGATCGTGATCGTCGGCGCCTCGGCGCCGATCCTCCAAGACGTTCACGCCACCGCCACGACCAACGGGGCCACCATGTCGGGTCCCGAAATCTGGGCCAACGCGACCTCCACGCTGCTGCGCGGAGCGCCTCTCAGGAATTCCCCCGGCTGGCTCGACGTGCTGCTGATCGTGATCCTCGGCGCGATCGCACCGCTCGGCAGCCTGCGGTTGCGTCCCCTGCGAGCGTTGCTCGACGCGCTGGCGGCTGCGGTTGTGTTCACGGTGGCCACGCAGGTCGCGTTCAACAAGGGGTGGATCGTCAGCTTCGTCTACCCGCTGCTGGCGCTGGCCATCGCCTCGCTGGGGACGCTGGCCGTGCTCTATCTGACCGCGGCCATCGAGCGTGAGCGGGTGCACGACCTGTTCTCGCGGTTCGTGCCCGCCGACGTGGTCGACGAGGTGGTCGCGCGTGCCGACGACAATCTCCGGCTTGGCGCCGTGGAGCGCGACTGCACCGTGCTGTTCTCGGACCTGCGCGGCTTCACGAGCTTCTCCGAGACGCAGCCGGCCCAGCGGGTGATCGAGGTGGTCAACCACTACCTGAGCGAGATGAGCGAGGCGATCCTGGGCGCGGGCGGCACGCTGATCGCCTACATGGGCGATGGCATCATGGCGGTGTTCGGGGCCCCCCTCGAGCAGCCCGATCACGCCGACCGAGCGCTGGCGGCGGCGAGGGAGATGATCGGGGTGCGCCTGGATCGCTTCAATGCCTGGTTGGCAGAGCAGGGCCACGACCACAGGTTCGCCATGGGTGTGGGGCTCAACAGCGGCCCGGTGATGGCCGGGAACATCGGCTCCGAGCAGCGGGTCGAGTACACGGCCCTCGGCGACACCACGAACACCGCTTCGCGCCTTGAGGGCATGACGAAGGGCAGCGGGCACATGCTGTTCGTCGCCGAGACGACGCGGGAACGATTGCATGCAGTTCCCGACGACTTGGAGCTGGTCGGCGAGCTCGAGATCCGCGGACGGGTGGCCGCGGTACCGGTGTGGACGGTCGCGGGCTCGGGATAGGCGCGCCGGCTAACACGCGCCGGGCTCCGCCCGCCACGATGGCGCCGAGCGAACCTGCGGTCTGGCGCCCGGCCTGGACAGTGGCCCGCGAGTGTCACATAATGTCAACAAGTGCGCCGCCAGAAGTCGATCACCTTGCTGTCGTGGGCTCCGTCGAAGGCGGTCGAAGGCTCGACACGATCGGCCTTGCAGGGCGGCCCCGAGCAGCTTCATCGCGGTGCGCCTCGGGAGGTCTCCCGCGCCCACCGCAGGACCTGGCCCGACCGGAGCTGAGCTGGTTGCGGGTTCATCTCTGCGGCGTGCGGGGCTCGACACCCGCGCCCGGCGCCGAGTTCGTGCGTTACGGCGGTCACACCTCCTGCCTGGCGCTCGCGCACGACGATGCGCCGGTCCCGACCCTGATCCTCGATGCGGGCACCGGGATCAAGTGCGTCTCGGCGCTTCTCGGTGGCGCGTCGTTCAGCGGCACGATCCTCCTCAGCCACCTGCACTGGGATCACACCCTCGGCCTGCCGTTCTTCGCGGCCGGGGACCAGCCTGACGCGCATGTGTCCGTGCTGCTCCCCGAGCAGGAGAACGGCGACGGGGCCGCGACCGTGCTGGCTGGGGTGATGTGCAGGCCCTACTTCCCGGTCGGACCGACCGAGCTGAGGGGGACCTGGGAGTTTGCGACCGTCGCGCCGGGCGAGTACGAGATCGAGGGGTTCAGCGTGGTCGTGCGCGAGGTCCCGCACAAGGGGGGTCGGACCTACGGATACAGGTTGAGCGACGGACTATCGACGCTCACCTACATACCGGACCACTGTCCGACCGCGCTCGGCGCCGGCGAGGACGGGCTTGGCGTGTACCACCCCGCGGCCATCGAGCTGGCGCGGGACGCCGACGTTCTGGTTCACGACGCGCAGCTCTTTCCCGAGGAGCTCGCCGCGCAGGCGCAGTTCGGACACGCTGCCGCCGACTATGCGGTCGAGCTCGCCCGGCGGGCCGACGCGCGATCGGTGGTGCTCTTCCACCACCGGCACGACCGCACCGACGACGCCCTTGATGGGCTCGCGCGTCGACTCGAGGGCGAGTCCCCGAAGGTGAGCCTCGCGAGGCAGGGCTCGATCATCGATCTGTCGAGCGGAGCGCAGGCGGCATCCATGCCCGCAAGCCCGGCTCAGCGCCCTACACCGGCGTCACATTGAGTCCGTCGGCGTGCAGCTCCTCGACGACCGCGTCGAGGAGCTCGCCGATCTTCGCGGCACCCGCGGGCAGGTAGCAGCGCGTGTAGTCGGAGCTGTAGCCCGAGCACTGCGTGTCGGCCACCTTGTCGACGAGCACGCGCTCCTGCCGGGCGAGCTTCGCCGTGCGGTGCTTGCGTGAGCGGACCTCGGAGAGACCTCGCATGGCGCGCGAGCGGTGCTTCTTCTCCTCGGGCGGAACCCTGTCGCCGAGCGCCTCGGCGACGGTTCCCGGCCGCGGTGAGTAGGAGAAGGTGTGCACACGGCTGATGCCGCAGGCCTCGACCAGGTCGAGCGTGCTCTGAAACGCGGTCCGATCCTCGTTCGGGAAGCCGACGATAACATCGGCGGTGACGTTGACGCGCGGCAGGGCGGCGCGCAGGGAACGGATCGTGTCGAGGTACTGCGCGGACGTGTAGTGGCGGCCCATCGCCGCGAGCACCGCGTCGTCGCCGGATTGCATCGGCACGTGCAGGTGCGGGCAGATCTTCGGCTCGGTCGCGAGGGCCTCGACGAGCGAGTCCTTGACGTGGATCACCTCGACGGAGGACAGGCGCACGCGCTCGACGCCCTCGACGCGGGCCGCTTCGACCATCAGCTCGCCGAGATCGAGCCCGCGCTCGGGATCGCGGTAGTCGCCGACGCTGATGCCGGTCATCACCACCTCCGGCTGGCCGGCCGCGACGCGCTGTTCGACCTCGTTGAGAACCGCGGAGGCCGGCCGCGAACGGGCGCTGCCGCGGACGGTCGGGATGATGCAGTAGGCGCAGTGGCAATCGCAGCCGTCCTGGATCTTCACGAAGCCACGCGTACGCCCGCCGGACCACAAGCCCGAGGAGCGACCCGGCGACTCGCGCGCCAGGACGTCGTGTTCGACGTCCGCGCAAGCGCCCAGCGTGCCTGCCATCGCCACGGCGACCTCGTCGGCGGTGCCGAGGAACGGCGTGACGGCAGGATCGATGTCGGCGAACTGTGCGGGTCGTAGGTTGACGGCGCAGCCGCCCACGAACACCTCGCGCGCCGTCCTCAGCGAGCGGCGGACCGACTGGCGCGACTTCGCCTCCGCCTCGCTGGTGATGCAACAGGTGTTTATGAGATGCAGATCGGCCTCCGCCTCGGGCACCTCCACGTGCCCGGCAGCGAGCAGCTGGCGGCGAGCGAGCATCACATCCGCCTGGGAGACCTTGCAGCCCAGGAACTTGACCGCGAAGCGCATGGCCGCAAGAGCCTAGCGAGCAGCGCGAGCACGAGGTCCGGGATCGGCGGGAGCTTGCTTGCCGGGTGTAGTGTCCCTGTCGGTGAGTGAGCGCGATCTCGATGTCGTCGTCCTCGGCGCGACGGGCGTCACCGGTCGCCGTGTGGCCGCCTACCTGGCCGAGCTCGGGCGGGCGCGCCTGCGCTTCCCGGTGGGCGCCTGAGGATCACGCGTGCGCTGCGTGCCAACAGCACCTGCCCGATGGTGGGCGACCACGGCCAGGCGCCGGTCGCGGACTCGCGCGCGCGCCACCACCGGGACCCTGGCCGCGTTCACGGCGCCAGCGTTGGTCGCGTTCCTTGCGATGACCTCGTCGATGGGCGGCCTTGGGATCGTGCCGGCGGGCCGGACACCGTCGGGCGCTCATGCGGCGCCCGCCCCGACCGCCCGGTACCGCGTGGTGGGCTGCCGCAGCCACGGACAGTTCGCCTACAGTCATGGCCCGCGCCGGCGCGAGGTGGCCATCGGGTTCGACGACGGACCGTGGCCCGACACCTCCGCCTTCGTGCGGATGCTGGGGCGCAGCCACGCGCAGGCGACGTTCTTCATGATCGGCGACCAGGTGGGCCCGGCGTACAAGGCCACGCTGCTGCGCGAGCTGCGCGACGGGGACGTGCTCGGAGATCACAGCTTCACCCACCCCAACCTGACGCTCAACGGCCGCGTCCGTGGTCAGCTCGAGAGCACGGTGCGGGCGGTGCGGGCGCTCACCGGCTACACGCCCTGTGTGTTCCGGCCTCCCTACGGGTACTACAACCAGTCGACCGTTCAGATCGCGCGCTCGCTCGGCCTGGCAACGGTGCTCTGGAACGTGGATCCGAGTGATTACGCCCGGCCCGGCACCAACACGATCGAGCGCCGCGTCCTGAGCCAGGTGCGGCCCGGTTCGATCATCATCTCGCACGATGGAGGCGGTCCCCGCGGCCAGACGCTGGCCGCCTATCCCGCGATCATCGCGGGCCTGCGCCGACGTGGCTATCGCATCGTCACGATCCCCGAGCTGCTCGGCTTTCACCCGGTGTACGTGCCCTGCATCCGCCTCTGCCTTGGCATCGGCGTGCCGTCCCGGGCGCTGCCTCGCGACGCGATCATCGAACGCGCGCCGTAGCTGCGCCGAGCCCGCTGCTCGGCCGAGTGGGGCTCGTGGTCCGCGCGCGGGAGGCCTCGCAGGCGTGCGACCGCTACGATCGCCGCCTCAGGGGGTGCTTGTGGTCCGGTGGGCCCAGAACCGGCGCTCCATCGGCCGAGACGAGGAGGGACGCGATGACCGAACGCCGCCAGGACCGCAGCGCTCTTGTGTTCGGGGCGCGCAACCTCGGCCGAGCCGTCATCGAGACGCTGATCGACGACGGCTGGGCCGTCGCGGGCGTCGCCCGCTCGGACTCCACGCTCAGCGGGGTGACAGCTGCCGGGGCGCTGGCGCTGTGCGCCGACGTCACCGATCAGGCGAGCGTCCGCGGCGCCGTCGAACAGGCCGCGGCGGCCCATGGAGGCGTCGACCTGGTCCTCAACGCCGCCTCCGCCTACGGGGGCACGCGAACCGGCCCGTTCGGCGGCGGGCCGATCGCCGAGGCGAGCGCAGATGCGTTCGACTCGTGGGCGGTCGCGCCCGCCCGCTCGGCCTTCGCGTTCCTCTCGGGCGCGGGCGGATTCCTTCTGGCCCAAGGACGACCCGCGACCCTGATCCAGGTGACCGGCGGCTCATCCAGACGGGCCATGCCCGGGCGCGGGCTGTGGGCCGCCGGGGCGTTCGGCGTTCGCGCGATCACGCAGGCCGCCGCGCTGGAGCTTCGTGGGCAGGGGATCCATGTGGCGCTGTTGATCGTCGACGCCGGCATCGAGCCGCTCGACGGGTCGACCCGTTCCGGCAGCGCACCCGAGACGATGGCCGATCCCCGGCAGATAGCCGACGCGGTGCGGTTCCTGGCGCGTCAGGGCTCTCGGGCGGCGACACACGAGCTTCAGGTCACGCCGCTGGCCGAGACCTGGGTGCCCTGAGCGGCAAGCCATCCCGGGTAACGTCCCCGCAGACCGGGCAGGGCCCGTGCGGGCTCGGGAGCCTCAGGCCTTCCACTTGATCGAGCAACCGACAGGTGGCGTCTCGACCGGGTCGGGGTCGCGACCGTCGAGCACGGCGTCCAGGGCGCCGCGCAGGAAGGCGGCATCTTGCGTGGGGTCGTCATGGTCGGCGTCCGGGGCGCCGCGGTAGCGGAGCACTCCGCCGGCATCGAGTACGAATACGTCCGGGGTCGTCTTCGCCCCGTAGGCGCGAGCGACAGCCTGCGACTCGTCGCGCAGGTAGGGGACGCCCTCGAACTCCCGCTGCCGAACGCGAGCGCGCATCGCCTCCAGCGAGTCCCGTGGATAGCGCTCGGAGTCGTTGGGGTTGATGGCCAGCACCCGCACTCCGCGGTCGGCGTAGTCCCTCGCGACGTCGATGATCCGCCTGTGCCAAGCGAGCGCGTAGGGACAGTGGTTGCAGGTGAACACGACGACCGTCGGGGAAGGCCCGCCGGGCTCGTGCCTGGTCCCGCGGGTGTCCGGCAGGGAGAACGTCGGAGCGGGATCGCCGATCGCTGTCATCTCATCTGCTCCCGGCGGTCGGCCCCTGGGCGGCGCGCAGCGCATCGCGCAGGTCGGCCGGATCCGGGGTCGGCGAGATGCGTCCGTCGCGGCGATGGTAGACGCGGCAGGTGAGCCCGACCGGCTCCTCCCCAGGGGGCTGGACATCCACCCCGTTGATACGGATCGTCGGCGACCCGACGAAGCCCTCGGCCATCGCCTCGGATCGGGTGTTGACCGCTCGGACGACGACCGCGCCCGGGTCGAGCGCCAGCCCGGCCATCGCCTCACGCAGCTCGGCGAGCGCGGTCGGATAGGAGGGGCAACCCTCCCAGAACAGAAGCTCGACGCGCATCGCCTTCAGGCTAGAACACGGCGACCGCCGGGCGCCGACTCGCAGGCCGCCTGCTCGCGCCCGCTCGCTCCTCGACGGTCTGCGGGCGCGGCCTCTTCAACGCGCGCACTCGCGCAAGGCCCCACGGATATCGGGCCAGCGCAGCAGCCCCGGGGGATGTCAGGCGAAGGAGAGCTGAACCGCCAGCAGGGCCGCTATCGCCACCAGGCAGATCAGGTGCTCGCGGCAGATCGATCTGGCAAGGCCGCTCTGACGGTCCACGCCGTCGGCGCGCGCGCCCAGCCGCACCGCCGCCGGCACGGTGTGCAACGCGGCGAGCAGGATCGGGGCGGTCGCGAGCGCGAGAGATGCCCAGCCGACCCAGCGTGGCCGGTACCCCTGGGCGATCTGCGCGGCGATGGCGGCGAGCGTCAGGAGCATGACGCCGGCGATCAGGCGGTTCATCGGCCGGGCGGCCGTTGTCACGCGACGGTAGTAGCCGGCGATCGACGCGAGCACCTCCTCAGGCAGCTCGCGCCTGTGGTGACCAAGGATCTGGGCATCGAACATGAGGTCTAGCCAGAGAACCGCGAGCAGGAACCCGCCGCCAGCGGTTACGAGCGCGCTCACGCTTGCGAGTATCCCAGAGGTGGTCGCGCGCTCGTGACGACCGCCCGCCCGTGTGCCGACGGCCGATTCGAGACCTCGGGTTCGACGTGCCGGCCCGCGGCGGTCCTTCGCTCGGCTGCCGAAGGGGGCTTTGCGCGGGCGCTCGCCTGATGGCGGCCCGGCGTCATCATGTGTTTGATGAGCGATGCCCAGATCATGGTCCGGGTCCAGGCGCGCGCCCGGCGTGACGAGCTCGTTGGCATGCGGGGCGGTGTTCTGCTCGTGCGCGTGTCGGCGCCACCGGTCGACGGGCGCGCGAACCGCGCCCTGTGTCGCCTGATCGCCGACCGGACGGGCGTAGCACCGTCGAAGGTGACCGTCCTGCGCGGGCAGCATTCGCGCGAGAAGCTGATTCGCGTGCAGGGAGTCCAATCCGCTGCGGTGCAGGAGGCGCTCGGGCGGTGACCGCGTCGGCCTCGGGGCGGCGCATGCCGGTCACCGGGCAGACGCATGCCGGGTCCCCGGGGCGGGCATGCCGGGTCCCGGTGGGCTGGCGCATGGGGTGGCGGCTCGTGCAGCGGCTCGGCCGTGCGCTCGGCCTAGTCGCGGGCGCTGCAGGCCGCGTGCGGTTCAGTCGGCTGGCGTCGCGGCCGGGCGCGGTTCGTCCGCGACCTGACCCGGCTGCGCACCGAGCGCGAACAGCGGCCAGCGACCGGGCACGCCCTTCAACTCGTGAAAGCCCCGGTCCTCGAATGCGAACGGCCCACCCACGACGGTCCCGAACACGGTGCCCGAGACGAGCACCTCGCCGGGCCCGGCGAGGCCGCTCACGCGCGCGGCAATATGGACTGCCATGCCGGCCACGTCCTCGCCGATCAGCTCGCACTCGCCGGTATGGATTCCTATGCGGACCTCGATCCCGAGCTCGCGTGCCGCGCCCCTGATGGCCAGCGCGCAGCGCAGCGCACGCGACGGCGGGCCGTCGAAGGCCGCCAGAAAGCCGTCGCCTACGGTCTTCACCTCGCGCCCGCCGAAGCGGGCGAGCTCCTTGCGTACCTCCTCGTCGTGGTGGGCGAGCAGATCCCGCCAGCGGCCGTCTCCGAGCTCGGCGGCACGCGCGGTGGCGTCGACGATGTCCGTGAACATGACCGTGAGCAAAGCCCGCGCCAGCGCTCCACCGGCGCGCCCTCCGGTGAGGAACTCCTCAATCTCTTCGATGATCGCGTCGCTGTCGCCTATGAACGGAAAGGAGTCGGCGCCCTCGAGCTCGACATAGCGGGCACCCGGGATCTGCTCGGCCAGGTAGCGCGAGTGGCGAACGTCCCACACGAGCTCCCGGGGCCGGTGCATGACGAGAGTCGGAACGCGGATGCGCGGGAGCGCCTCCCGGGCATCGAGTTCGACAGCGGCCTTCGAGATCAGCCGTGCCTCGCCAGGGCTGGCGGCCAGGCGTTGAAGCCGCGAGAACCAGGCGGCCAGCGCCTGGTCGCCAGCCATCGACGGCGCGAACGTCGACACCGCTTCGTTGCTGGCCTCGCCCCAGCCGGCGATGTTGCGCTCGATCATCTCCTCGCGCTCCTCGCGCGTCAGCGCCCAGGGGTAGTCCGGAGCCCATGAGGTTCGCGACACCGATCCGTACATGATCAAAGCGCCGATGCGCTCGGGGTATTCGGCGGCGAGCCGTGCACCGACCGGGCCCCCCAACGAATAGGTGAGCAGCGCCGCGCGTTCGCTCCCGGCGGCGTCGAGCACTGCGACGGCGTCCCGGGCCTCCTGCTCGAGCGTGTGCTCTCCCGGGGCACGATCGGACAGTCCGGTGCCGCGGCGGTCAAAGAGGATCAAACGGCTGAAAGAGGCGAGGCGTTCGAAGAAGCGGCGGAGTGCAGGCTCCTCCCATGCGTGCTCTACGTGGGAGATCCAGCCCGGCAGGAAAACGAGGTCGAGCGCACCCTCCCCGTGGACCTGGTAGGCGATGCTCGCGTCGCCGATGCGCGCGTATCGTGTTGTGGGTGCCATCGCGTGAGCCCGGGCCGGACATTACTCCAGCGCGTGCTCCCGCCAGCACGTGGATCGAGTCTCAGGGGCCCTGCGGGCGGGCCGTCACCCGCCTTCGATGTGCTTCCTGAAGGACTCGGCCGGCTCGACGGTGCCGCCGGCGGCGCGCACCCGATCGGCGAGCCAGTGGTCTGAGGTGACGACGCGGATCGCCTTTGGCTCGGGGTCCGCGGTGAGGAGCCGGACGATCTCGTCGTCGGCCGAGTCACGAGCCGGCCGCGGAGCGTGCGCCACGTCGATCACCGTCGAGGAGATCGGCGGACGCGGCGGCGCCTCGAACACGATCGTGACCTCCTCGCCGCTCGCGGCTGCCCACCGCTCGAGCAGGTCGACGAGCCGCACCATGGCGCCGTGTCGGTCCTTCCACCACGCGTCCGGACGCGTGCCGATCACGTTCATCGCGTCAACGAGCCATCGCACCGGGGGAAGCCTAAGGGTTGGCGACCTCGTGGGGAGGGCCTCACGAGCGGCGAAATCGCGCCTGGACCGGAATCCTGCTGGAGTTCGGTGTCGAATGCGGCTCGAGGGCATCCAAACGGGGGACATCGTCGAGGTCGACCACAATGGCCGGCGCTTCTACGCGGTCGTCACGGCGCCGGCGCCGGGCGGCTTGGTCCTCGCGCCGACGGATCGGCGCGTCAACTACTACAGCTGCCGCAGTCGCGAGGTGATCGGCCACTGGGCCAAGCGCGGCAGACCTCGGCAGACGAGCGAGCCCCTCCTGCCATCTCCGCGCCAACTCAAAATCGAGCTCTCCGAGGGTGCCGATGCGCCGCGAAGCTAGGGCCCCGAGCGGCGAGCGGGTTGGTCCGCGGCCGCGACCAGGCGCAGCCGATCGTGGGGCATGCGCTCTCCTTCGGCTCCCGCCGGAAGCCCGCCACGAGCGCCGGGCAGCGCCCACGCGGGCTAGATAGGGTCTCGGTGATGAGCGATCGCGTGCTGCTGCTCTCCTGGGAGTACCCGCCCGTGATAGAGGGGGGGCTGGCTCGGCATGTGCGCAAGCTGGCCGAGGCGCTCGTTCGCCGTGGGGTCGCGGTGGACGTGCTGACGCACGGGGTCAGCGGCTCACCGGACGGGGGTCAGCCCGGTGTCGCAGAGCTGTCGGGCGTGACCGTGCATCGAGTGCCCGAGCCGAGCTGGCCGCGCGACCTCGACCGCTTCGTAGCGTGGGTGGAGCGTATGAACGTCGACATGCTCGCGGCCGGCGAGGTGCTCGCGGAGGAGCACTCATATGCCCTCATACACGGTCACGACTGGCTGGTCGAGCACGCATCCGCCTCGCTGGCCGAGCGGCTGGGTGTTCCATACGTGACGACGATCCACGCGACCGAGCATGGGCGCCACCAGGGCTGGGTGCAGGACCCTCCGCAGTCGCACATCCACTCGGTCGAGCGGCGGATGGCCCGCCGGGCGGATGCTGTGATCGTCTGCTCCTACTACATGCGCGGGCACGTGGCCGACATATTCGACATCGACGAGCGTCGCATAGCCGTGATTCCCAACGGGGTGGATCCGAACGAACTGCGGCCGGTGGGGGACCTGCAGGCGCTTCGGCGCCAGTTCGCCGAACCGCACGAGAAGCTCGTGCTGTTCGTCGGTCGGCTCGTCTACGAGAAGGGGTTTCAGCTGGCGTTCGACGCGCTGCCCGGCGTGATCGAGAAGGTCGGCAACGTTCGCTTCCTGGTCGCCGGAAGCGGCACGCACGAGGGGGAGCTGAAGGCGCAGGCGCAGCGACTCGGGCTATCAGAGCACGGGGTCTTTCTCGGGTGGATCGGCGACGACGTTCTGCATTCGCTCTACCGGATCGCCGATCTGTGCGTCGTTCCCTCGATCTATGAGCCCTTCGGTCTCGTCGCGCTGGAGGCGATGGCCTCCGGCTGCCCCTGCATCGTCGCCGATACGGGCGGGCTGCGCGAGGTGGTTCCGTCCGGCGAGCGCGTCGGATTGCGCTTCAACGGCGGCGACGCCGAGCATCTGGGGGTGATGATCGAGCGCCTGCTCGTCGATTGCGAGTTGCGCGAACGGCTCGTGATCGAGGCCTCCGAGCACGTGCTGCGCTTCGACTGGGATGAGATCGCTCAGCGCACATGCGCGATCTACACAAAGCTTGCTGAGCTGGCGCCGCGCGCGGCAGGAGTGAAGAGGTGATGACGCAGCCGCTGCAGAGCCTGATGCAGGACGACTTCCCGCTCACGCTGAACCATATTCGGCGCAGAATGCTCTCCTGCAGTCCGAGCTCGGAGGTCGTCACCCTCACAGCCCCGGACACCTCGCAGCGGGCCACCTTCGACCAGGTCTCCGAGCGGATCGACCGGCTCGCCCGTGCGCTCGCCCGGCTCGGCGTGGAGCCGGGCGACCGTGTGGGGACGTTCGCCTGGAACAACCAGCGCCACTTCGAGCTGTACTTCGCGGTCCCCTGCACGGGAGCCGTGCTGCACACCCTCAACATCCGCCTGTTCGAAGAGCAGCTCACCTACATCGTCAACCACGCCGAGGACAAGGTGATCTTCGTCGACGACTCGCTCGTGGCGCTGCTCGAGAAGCTTGCGCCGAGCCTGAAGAGCGTTGCCACCTACGTGGTGATGGGCGACGGGGACCTCGGAACGCTGCCGAACGCGCTGCGCTACGAGGACTTGCTGGCGGAGGCCGGCCCCGGGGCATTCGACTACCCGGAGGTGGACGAGCGCCAGGCGGCGGCGCTGTGTTACACCAGCGGCACGACGGGCCACCCCAAGGGCGTGCTCTACTCGCATCGCTCGATCAGCCTGCATTCCACGGCCACGCTGATGAAGGACTCACTGGGCCTGTCTCGCGCCGACCGTGTCCTGGCGGTCGTGCCGATGTTCCACGCCAACGCATGGGGGCTGCCGCACGGAGCCGCGCTCGCCGGCGCCGCCCTGATCCTGCCGGACCGCTTCCTCGGCGCCGAGCCTTTGGCGCAGCTGATCCAGGCGGAGCGCCCCACCTTGATGGGGTGCGTGCCCACGATCTTCGCGGACCTGCTGCGCTATGCCGACGCGAATCGCGACGTGGACCTGTCCTCGCTCACCAACGCGACCTGCGGCGGCTCGGCGGTGCCGAGGCAGCTGATGCAGGCCTTCGAGGAGCGTCACGGCGTGCGTATCTTCCAGGCTTGGGGGATGACGGAGACCAGCCCGGTGGCCACGTTCTCGCGCCCCACCGAGGGCGAGCGCGACGACGCCTACTGGGAGGCCCGGGCCAGGCAGGGACGGCCGCTCCCCTGGGTCGAGCTCCGCCTTGTCGGCGAGGGGGGCCGGGAGATCGCGTGGGACGGGGCGTCGACCGGTGAGATCGAGGTGCGCGGGCCATGGATAGCGGCGAGTTACTTCAGGGACGAGTTGGGGGATGACAAGTTCGACTCCGGCTGGCTACGAACGGGCGACATCGCGGCCGTCAACGACGAGGGCTCGGTGCAGATAACCGATCGGGCGAAGGACGTGATCAAGTCCGGCGGGGAGTGGATCTCCTCGGTGGAGCTCGAGAACGAGGTGATGTCCCACCCCGACGTGGTCGAGGCCGCCGTGATCGCAAAGCCGGACGATCGGTGGGCCGAGCGCCCGCTGTGCTGCGTCGTGCTTCGGGAGGGGGCGAGCGCGAACGCTCAGGAGCTGGCCGAGCACCTGCAGGGACGGGTGGCCAAGTGGTGGACGCCGGACGAGTTCGCGTTCCTGGAGGAGGTGCCGAAGACGAGCGTGGGCAAGTTCGACAAGAAGGCGCTGCGCAGCAGGCTCGCGGAGGGGACCCTGGAGGGGCGTGTCAAGGTCTCCTGAGGGCGGTCCCTGCGCCGCACGCCGCGGGGGCACGGCCGCCCTCGGGTGCGGGTGCCGACCGACGGCGCTGGTAAGAGTTGGGGGCGAGATGCAGGGAACCGCCCGGAAGCCTCGAACCAGACACGATGCCTTGTCAATAGAATGGCCCGAGGGGTCAAGGCGAGCTGCGCCTGGCCCGGGACTGGGCGTTCACCACACCATCAACGGGAGGTTGCCGTGACTCGGACCGACGTCGTGGCCTCGAGCGGGCCCAAGCAAGCAGGCACAGCGCCGATCAGGAAGGGAGCGGTCCGCGGCCTGCGCGGGCTCTTTGTCCTGCCCGTCGTGCTGTTGGTGGCGGTGGCGCTCGCGGCACCGGCCGCGGCTGTCGCAAGCGAAACAAGTGGATACGGCTCGACGGGCTCGACGGGACCGACGGGCTCGACAGGGTCCACGGGGTCGACGGGCAAAGGATCGACGGGCCCGACGGGAGCTACAGGGACAGGAGCCTTCACGGTCACCCAGAAGACCCCAGCTCCGCCCGCGAAGACGGTGACCACGCAAAGCCCCCCGAGCACACCGCCGAGCGCCCCGCCGGCGGCGGCGAAAGCGAGCACCCTGCCGTTCACGGGCCTTGACCTGCGCTGGATGCTCGGTGCCGGTCTACTGCTGATCGCCGCGGGCTTCTGGATCGTGACGGTGCAGCGCCGGCAGCGCCGCGAGACCCGTCGCTGAGCCGCCACGGGTAGAGATGAAGCCGCATAGGCGGCCGCCGAGTTGATCGGTGGCCGCCCAGTCGCGCGAGCGTCGCGCTCGTGAGACGGCCGTCATGTCACTCGCGGGAACGGCATTCTGCGTCCGGGCCCGGGATGGCGCGCATGTACCCCTCCAGGATGGGCGTGTAGTCCCTTTCGGGCTGGGACGACGTGTCGTCCTTTTCGGGATGGCCCGCGTCGTCCCCTTCGGGCATGCGTCCAATCCCGGCTGCGCTGTCTAATGCCGGGGTTCGGGGCGCCGACGTCGCTCATATGAGCACGGCCACCCACGGGCAAGCGGTCTCGAGGCGACGATGGGCGGCTCGGCGTGCGGTTCGGAGCTCTGGGTCTCCGGATGAAGCCGGTCGAGCGGACGCTAATAATCCCCGCCAGGCGGGGATCATGAGCCGGGGAATCGGGGCGTTCGCGCTCGTCGGGTCGAGTCGCGAAACTGGCCCGGGACGCATGGTTGGCGCGCGCCGGGCCCGTGCGGTGCGGATCCTGCGCGCAGTCACGGTCCTTGGGCTCTTCGCCTACGTGGCTCACTCGCTGCTGGGCGTGGGCGGCCCCGGTCTCGACGGGGTGTTCGAAGACTGGATCTTCAACGCCCTTCTGCTCGCGAGCGCGATGCTCTGCCTGCTGCGGGCGGCTTGGTCGACGCTCGAGCGTGGCGCCTGGACGGCGCTCGGCGTCGGGCTCGGCTGCTGGGCACTGGGTGAGATCGCCTTCACGCTGGATCCGTCGCAGGTGACGGCGGGTGGATTTCCGGCGACGTGCGACTACCTGTGGCTGGTCTTCTATCCCGCGGCCTTCGCTGCGCTCGGCCTGCTGGTTCGTGCGCGGGTGCGGCAGTTCTTCCCGAGCCTTTGGCTGGACGGCGTCGTGGGGGCTCTGGCGGTGGCCGCACTGGCCTCACAGTTCCTCTTGCCCCCGATCGTCGCCGGCACTGCGGGCTCCCTCAGCAGCGTCGTGGGCGACCTCATCTATCCGCTCGGAGACCTGCTGCTGATCGGCTTTGTGGTCGGCGTACTGGCCGTCAGCGGCTGGCGTCCGGGCCGGGTTCTCGGAATCGTCGCGGTCGGGCTCGCGCTCAGCGCCATGGCGGACTTCGTGTCGTTGTACTGGTCCGCCACCGGTCACAGCGGCTCGAGCGCCTTCGACTCGCTGTGGCCGGCGTCGGCCGTGGTCCTCGGCTGCGCGGCCTGGCAACCGTCCCGCCCCTCGGCCGTGATCGGGCTCCAGGGTCGTAGGCTGCTCGTGTTCCCGCTCGGCTTCGCTGCCGCGGCGCTCGGCCTCCTGGCGTTTGAGCAGGCCCACCCGCTCCAGAGCGCGGCGTACGTGCTGGCGGTGCTCACGATCGGCGGCGTGATCGCGCGCATGGGCCTTACGTTCTCGGAGAACCTCGCGCTCGTGGATCGCAGCCGCCGCGACGCGCTTACCGACCCGCTGACGGGACTGGGCAATCGCCGCCGGCTGCTGCTCGCGCTCGAGGACGTGTTGCAGTCCGCGAGCGCGCGGGAGCCGTGGGCACTGCTGCTGTTCGATCTCAACGGCTTCAAGCGCTACAACGACACCTTCGGCCACCCCGTCGGCGATGCTCTGCTCGCGCGCTTGGGCGCAAAGCTCGCCGAAGCCGTAGCGCCCGAAGGTCAGGCCTACCGTCTCGGCGGCGACGAGTTCTGCGTGCTCACCCCGATCGGGCGGCGATCGTCCGAGGTCGTGTCGGCGGCCGCGATGGTCGCGCTCTCCGAGCACGGGCGAGGGTTCGACATCAGCACCGCCTGCGGCGCCATCAAGTTGCCCGAGGAGGCGCGGGACAGCGCGCTTGCATTGCAGCTCGTGGATGAGCGGCTTTATGCGGACAAGCGCTCCCGCCCCAAGTCCGACGCTTCCGATCAGCTGCGCAAAGTGCTCCTGCAGATGATGGCCGAGCGCCAACCGGACCTGCACGAGCACCTCCACGAGGTCGCCGCGCTGTCGCGGGTCGTGGGACGCCAGATGGGGCTCGCCGGCGAGGACCTGGAGATCATGGTTCGCGCCGCCGAGCTGCACGACGTGGGCAAGGTCGCGGTGCCCGATGTCATCCTGCGCAAGCGGGCCGCTCTGGAGCCCGGCGAGCGCGCAATCGTCGAACGCCACTGCGAAGTGGGGGAGCGCATCCTGGCGGCCGCGCCTGCGATGGGCCCCGTCGCCCGCCTCGTTCGCGCGAGCCACGAGCGCTACGACGGGCGAGGCTATCCGGACCGCCGCGCGGAGAAGGAAATCCCCCTGGGAGCCCGGATCATCGCGGTCTGCGATGCCTTCCACGCCATGACCAACGACCGGCCCTACAGTCGGGCGATCGATACCGCCGACGCGGTCAACGAGCTGCGCCGCGAGTCCGGCAGGCAGTTCGATCCGGACGTCGTCGAGGCCCTCAGCGCCGAGCTGACCGCGGGCCGTCCGAGTCCCCCGGATCACGCCGCCGACCCAGGGCCCCTTGCCGAGGGTGCGCTCGCCTGAAGCCATGTTCGCCCGGATCCTCCACATCCGCCGTGACTAAAGGCTCGCTCGCCGCAGCCGGGCTCTCGGTATCGCCTTGGCGGCGGGCTGCGGCTGCAGCCTCCTGTTCGCCGCGAGCTCCTGCGCCTGGCCCCAGGTCATGCAGACACCGCGCCGCCGACGATCAGCGGCGCCGCGCAGCAGGGCGGGATGCTCAGCGAGGCGCACGGCACATGGACGAACTAGCCATGGGGCTTCGTCTATCAGTGGCTGCGCTGCAGCTCCTCGGGCAGCGGCTGCGCGCCGATCTCCGGCGCGACTGCGCAGACCTACGTGCCGGTCCCCACGGATGTGGGCCACGCGCTGCGGGTCAAGGAGACCGCGAGCAACGCCGGCGGGTCGGACAGTCCGGCAGAATCGGCAGGCTACGCCGTCGTCACCGCGGTCGGGGAGGCCCTCCCGGCGGGCACGTCCCCGTCGTCACTGGCGCCGACGCCCGTTGTCGTCTCCACGAGGTCGGCGACCATCGATCGGCACGGTGACGCCTGGATCCCGGTGACGTGCCCCGAGACCGCCAGCGCAGGTTGCAGAGGCACGGTCACGATCACGGTTCGCACCGTGGAAGCGCATGCGCGGCGCGCCCGCGCGCTCGCTGCGCTCTGCGGACGGGGCTGTCGCCCGCTCGCCAAAGCGCGCTACCAGGCCCGCGCAGGCCAGACGATCCGGATCCGGGTCCACATCGCCTCCTACGGGCGGCACCTGCTCACACAACGCAGGACCTTGCGCGCGACGCTTACCGGCACGACCGTGTCGGGTGGCAAGACGGCGACCGTCGTGCGCACGCTCGCGCTCACGGGCGCCTAGCGCGACCGCTTGGGCCTCGGGCGCACGCCTGCCGTGCGTTCGGCGTCAAAGGTGGCAGGGTCAGCGTCAGGAGGAGCCCCGCCGCGGGCGACGAGGCGTGGCGAGCGCCTTGGTCCGAGCCGCGGCTTGCACATCGCCCGCGCGCGGGTTGCCACCTGAGCGAGCGCCGTGGGTTGCTCGGGCTATTTGACGAGGCGGACTTCGGCCGTCGTCGCGCGCCGCAGCTCCCTGGCGAGGCGACCACCGCCGAACGTGAGCCGATGGAAGGGAAGCAGGACCAGGTCGAACGCGTGCTCTGCAACCCACGCCGTGAGCGGCGGATCGGGACAGCCGGCGAGGACTGTGAACGTGGCCCGCCTGGCGGCCGATCCAAGGATGTTCCGCGCCTGGCGCAGCTCCACCTCGGCCTCTGCCCGCACCGCGCAGTTGTACGGGCCGGCCGCGCCGCCTGCGCAGCATCGTAGGGGCCTTGCCTGTGGCGCGAGCGTCACGACCGACAGCTCGCTGCCTGCCTCGGCCAGTTCAGCTGCCGCTCGCAGCGCGGCGGCACCGGTGCGTCCGGGCTCGAAGACGACCAGGACTCGCGCAGCCGGGCCCGCGGCGGCGTTCAGGCCGCCGTCGGTCGTGCCTCGCACCAGCGTGCCGCCGAGCCCGCTCACCCCGGGAACGTTAGCGCGAATTCAGCGCGCGAACCACTTGCATGTCGGCGCTCGAGCGAGCCGCCGACCGGACGCCGCAGACGGGTTGAACGTTGTCAGGGTGCCCGCACGTTGCGCGTAAGGCGGGCTGTGTCGAGGCTGTACAACGGCTCCCCGGTCGCCGTGATACGGTCCTGCGCCGTCGGCGCCGCAGGCGTCGGACAAGGCCGGGGCTCGCCGGGACTCGAGGTCGGCCCCGGCGCTTCTACGGGAGGGGGCACAGATGGTGAAGCTCGTGATCGGCATCGTCCGGGCAGAGAAGGCCAACGACGTGCTCGAGGCGCTCTACCGCGCGGATGTCAAGGGGCTGTCGATCAGCCGCGTCGAAGGTCACGGAGGTGAGCTCGACAGGGTCGAGACGTATCGCGGCACGACGGTGAAGATGGAGCTCACCGAGAAGGTCCGCTTCGAGGTCGCCGTGTCGGAGGCGTTCGTCAAGCCGACGATCGACGCTCTGTGCGAGGGGGCGCGGACCGGCGAGGTCGGCGACGGCAAGATCTTTGTCGTGCCGCTCGACCAGGTGATTCGCATCCGCACCGGTGAGACCGACGACACGGCTGTCACGCCGGAGGGCGAGCGATGAACGTGCTTGCGGCCGTCCACGAGCCGGTCAACGCCGGGGATACGGCATGGATGCTGGTCGCGACGGCGCTCGTCCTGATGATGACGCCGGCGCTCGGGCTCTTCTATGCGGGCCTGGTGCGCGCGAAGAACACGCTCAACACGTTCATGATGTGCGTCGGAGCGCTCGGCGTCGTAACGGTCACGTGGGCGCTTGTCGGTTACTCCCTGGCCTTTGACAAGGGCAGCTGGTTCGTCGGGGGGTTGAACTACGCGCTCCTGCGCGGCGTCACGTTCCAGCCGCGTGCCGGAACCGCAATCCCGCAGCTGCTGTTCATGGTCTTCGAGGCCGGCTTCTGCATCATCACGGCCGCGCTCGTGTCTGGCGCGGTCGTCGAACGGATGCGCTTCGGAACGTTCCTGATCTTCATGACGTTGTGGTCGGTGCTGGTCTACCCCGTGCTTGCACACTGGGTGTGGGGCGGCGGGTGGCTGCAGGAACATGGAACCCTCGACTTTGCCGGCGGCGTGCCGGTCGAGATGGCATCCGGCTTCTCGGCATTCGCAGCCGCGACCGTCGTTGGCGTGCGAAAGGACTACGGCCGTCAGGCGGTCCTGCCGCACAACGCGATCTACGTGTTGCTGGGCGCCGGACTGCTCTGGTTCGGCTGGTTCGGCTTCAACGGGGGCAGCGGCTACTCGACGGGCCACCCTGGCGTGCTCGCCTTCACCAACACGCTGCTGGCCCCGGCGTGCACGCTCGTCGTGTGGTTCGTATTGGACCTGCTGCGCGACCGGCGGGTGACGGCGATCGGCGCTGCGACCGCGATCATCGTCGGTTGCGTAGGCATCACTCCGGCGGCGGGGTACGTGAGTCCGATCTCGGCGATGCTGCTCGGTGCCCTAGCTGCCCTGCCCAGCTATGCGTTCATCGTCTGGCGCCCCCGCACGCGGCTCGATGAGACGCTCGACGTGCTCGCCGCCCATGGCCTCGCCGGCGTTACGGGCATTCTCTTCATCGGTTTCTTCGCGCAGCTTTCCTGGAACGGCGTCGCGAACGGGGTGCTGTTCGGCAACCCCGCCCAGCTCGGCTGGCAGGCGCTGGCGGCGCTCGCAGCCCCGCTGTATGCGTTCGTCGGGACGTTCGCGATCCTTCGGGTTCTCGGACTCGTCATGCCGCTGCGCGCAACCGAGCGGGAGGAGGCTCTTGGGATGGACGTTGTCCAGCACGGCGAGCAGGCCTACATGGCAGGAGAGGGCGCAATCCTCGTCACCCCCGATGTCGGGAGTGAGGTGCCTCTGGCGATCGCGCGCCCGTGAGGGAATGGCCCAGGGCATGCTTGCGGCGCCGCCGTTCGGCTGCTTCCGGCCGCCACGATCGCTGGCGCCTATAGGCTGAGATAGAGGCGATCGCATGGCCGGGTCCTCGAGCGGGCAGCTGACGCCGTGGGTGCGACGTGCTCGGGGTGGGTGCTCTGAGCGTGCCGCGTAGCCGAGACCGGTGGAGGCCCTGTTCTCTGTACCCGCTCCCGGGTCCGTAGTCCCCACGGCAAGCGCATCCGTAGCGAGCCCCGAGGCGGGGAGGGCGGCACCGCCCTAGCATGCGAGCGTGTCGCGGCCGGCCCCCGATCTCCTACCGGCCGCTGCGTCTGCAGCGGCGGCTTCTGCGGGCGGGGGCACCGCGCGGCGGAGCGGTGTGACGCGGACCGGGCTTGCGGTCTGGGCGGCGGCGATGGCGATGCTCGGGTGGGCCCTGATGACCGTGGGCGCGTTCGTGCGTGCGTCCGAATCGGGGCTTGGCTGTCCCGACTGGCCCGAATGCCATGGCCGCCTCCTGGCTGGTGGCCACCACGCCATGATCGAGGAGTTTCATCGCTGGATAGCAACCGTTCTGATCGTCGGCGTGGTCGGCCTGGCGGTGATGGTGTTCCGCGGCTATCGACAGGAGCGGCGGGTGGCCCGCCCGATGGCCTGGGTGCTCGTGCTGCTCGCTCTCCAGGTTGTTCTTGGCGGCGTCACCGTGTTGCTCAGCAACGTCGCCTGGACCGTCGTCGTTCACTACGGCGCCGCAGCGCTCCTGGTGGCGTCGATCACGCTCGTCGCTGTGCGGCTCGCCTTCCCGGAAGCTGGACCGCCGCCACGCGAACGGTTCTCGCGACTGATCAACTGGTTCGTCGCGCTCAGCTTCGGCCTGCTGCTGGCGGGCTCGACCGTGGCCAACACCGACTCCCACACCTCCTGCGGTCATGGATTCCCGCTGTGCAACGGATCCGTGGCCCCGCACCTGGACCACCACGTCGTGATCAACCTGACCCACCGCGCCTGGGCGGGAGCGATGCTCGTGCTCGCCCTGTGGGTGCTGTTCCGCAGCCGCCGTGATCGGGCGGGCGTGCGACCGATCATCGCGGCGGCGGCGGCGGTGGCGGCCCTCTATGTCATCCAGGCGGGGCTCGGCGCGGCCGTCCTTGGGCTCGGCGACAACACGGCGATCGAGGTTCTGCACTCCTCGATCGGGTCGCTGACGTGGCTGGCGCTCGCAGCACTGCTGACGCTGACCGGGACCCTGCACGCGCGCGGCCAGGGCAGGCACGAGGTCGAGCCGTCGGCGGGCTCGACATCGTTGCCCCGGCGCCCAGCGGCCTGAAGCATGGCCGCCCGACGCCCGATCCTCCCAGGCATACGTCCATGGCGGGCTGCGCCCGGGGCGGCATCAGGCGCCCTGGCCGACGCGTGACTCGACAAGCTTGAACTTCGCGCTGTGTCCCTGCTCGCGCGGCAACTCGGCCACGATCGCCACCTCGATCCGGGGGCTGGCGACGCCGGCGGCGAGCAGCTTCGAACGCAGCATGGCTTCGGCACGCGGGGCGATCTCACCCGGGGCGGCCGTGTCCCGTAGCACGACGAGCACGTGCAGGCCGTCGTCGTCGTGGACGATCTTGTACTGGCGCAGCCCGCGCAGCGCGGCCATGGGACTGCGCAACGTCAGCGGATGCACGGCGACGGTCCGTCCGTCGGCTCCCTTCATTAGCAGTACGTCGTCGCTGCGCCCGTCCAGCGACACGATCCGCGCCAGGGGGCGTCCGCAGGGGCAGGGAGCGGTCGTGTGCGCCATCATGTCCGAGATCTCGTAGCGCAGGACCGGCTGAGTGCGCTTGATGAAGCTGGTAGCGAGCAGCTTCGCCCCGACGACGCCATCGGGCGCGGGATCACCTTGCTCGTCGACGACCTCCATCAGGCCAAGGTCCTCGAACACGTGCATGCCCCGGTGGTGGCTGCAGTCGCCCGCGTACAGGCTCTCCGTCGTTCCATACAGGTCAAAGGGCTCCACTCCCCATGCGTCGCGGATGTTGGCGGTCATCTCCTCGGTACGGACCTCGCTCGACGTGCACACGACCCGGGGGGCGATATGCAGGCGGCCCTCCAGCTGCTCGAGGGCAAGCAGTGAGGCCATCGACGGGTACGCCACAACCTGCTCGGGCCGGTGCTCGTTGAGCGCCGAGACGACCTCGCGCAGCGGTGTGCGGGCATCCAGCTGACGCAGCGCGTAGACGCCCAGGTCGACGCTCATGGCGAAGCGCGCCGTCATGTGCAGAGCGCTGGTGGCTCCCACGGTGGCGATGCGCAAGCGGCGCCCCAGCCGGGGCCGCACTCCGGTCAGCTCGCTCCAGCGCAGGAACGCTGTCAGGCACTGACGCCACTCGTCACGGTCGTAGACGAAGATGCCCTTGCGCCCGGTCGTGCCGCCCGTGGGCATGCAGCGATACGCGCCGAGGTAGAGCTCGTCGCCGCGCACGCGCTCCAGATGCGCCTCAACCTCCGAGCGCCGCAGGCGCGGATCGGTGACCCATTCGTCGAAACGCTCCATCAGCATGGCCTTCGTGACGACGGGAAGGGCGCGGACCTCTAGGTCCTCCGCAAGCTCGATCCCGGCGTACAGCTCGCGGTAGATCGGTGAGGCGCCTGCCGCGTGGCGTGCTGTCTGCACCAAGCGACGCTGCTGGAGAGCGAGCAACTCCTCGCGGGGCGTGCCCACCGAGGTGAGCCGCCGGTAGTGGCGCATCGCCCCGGCGAGATCACCGAGACGGCGGACCACCGATCCGTCACTCACGGCATGTCTCCTGCCCGTTCTCGAGGCGCGCCACTGTCTCGGCCGGACCAGGCACACCGGCGCATCGCCGCGCGTGGCGCATGCCCAGCCAGAGCCATATCGGATAGGTCGCGAAGATCGCGCCCGCGATCGCATGCGTGCGTGCACTCGGCCTGCGCCACTCGAAGTGGAACAGGCCCGAGTTCAGCATCCAGTCGCGCCCGGACGCGGCGCGACACGTCCTCCACACGGGCCTGGTCCAAGCCCGGTCCAGGTACAGGCCGATGCTCACCCCCCAGAAGATGGCCATGAAGGCGGCCCCGGCCACAGCGTCGCGTGAACTGTCCGGCTCCGAGTCGCGCGTAGCGCGCTCGTAGGCCATGCCCCCGCAGTACAGCAGCGGCGGATCGATCAGGAAGGACATGCGAGCACCTGCCCGTCGGCGTCGGCGTGCCGGCTCGTGATGTCCTCCCCCAGCAGCGCAAGGGCGAGCCGCGTGGCGAGCGCCATGATCGTCAACTGGGGATTGACGCCCAGCGAGCTCGGCACCACCGAGCCGTCGGCGACGTAGGCACCCGCTACGCCGTGCACCGCCAGATCGCCGTCGACCACACCGTGCGTGGGGCGTGCGTCGGCGCGGGCCGTGCCCAGCGGATGGAAGGCCATCAACTTCAGGTCGCGCAGGCGTGCCTGCTCGGGACGCACGCCAGCCGGCAGCGGGAGGTGGACCTCGCGCGCTCCGGCCGCCTCGAACAGCTCGCGCATCCGTGCAAGGCCGCGGCGGAAGCGCATCAGGTCGGCCTGAGCGAGGTCGTAGCGAATCAGCGAGCGCCCTGCGAGCGCCCTTACGCTCCCGCGCGAGCTGTCTGAGACCATCAGCCCGAACAGAGCCAGCCTGCGATAGTCGGCCATCGCCTCGGCGTGCGATCGGCCGGTCAACGGCAGCGACATCGCCGCGTACGCCGGAGGACCCGCAGCCCCCTCGAACATGATGCCGTCCTGTGCGAACTCGTCGACGTAGAAGCTCTGCGGAACGCCACGGCTCATGTCGACGATCTCATCCATGCGCGCGAAGATCGCCGTGGCCGGATGCAGCGAGAGGTTGCGCCCGAGTTGCCCCGACCGCGAGGCCATGCCGCTGCGCGCAAGCAGCAGAGGGGTATGAATCGTTCCCGCAGCCACCACGACGATCGGCGACCGGACCTCGATCGATGCGCCGCTTGCCATTCGCGCACGCGCGCCACGCACGCGGCCACGCTCGACGATCACCCGTTGGACGCGTGCGCCGCTGACGACGCGTGCGCCGGCTCGCTGCGCCCGCGGGATATAGGTGATGCCGACGTGTTGCTTGGCAGAGGTTGGGCAGCCGAGCGTACACACGCCCGAACCGACGCAGCCACGGGCATTGCGCCGCAGGTAGCCGTGCGACCAGCCCAGGCGCTCGGCGCCTCGGCGGGCGACCTCCGCGTTGCCGCCCGCCAGCTCAGGTGTCACCTCGCTTACCGACAACGCCGCCTCCACGCGCTCGAAGTAGGGCTGCAGCGACTGCGCGCTGACGTCAAGACCGTACTCGTGCCGCCAGCGCTCAAGCACACGCGCGGGAGTGCGAAAGCAGGTCCCCGAGTTGATCAGGGTCGTGCCCCCAACGCCACGTCCGAGGGGCAGCAGGATCGGCGGCTTGCCGAGCGTCGCGATCTGGGCGCCGTCGCGGTAGAGGCGCGCCAGCATCTCCGGGCTCCTCGCGGTGAAGCCATCCGGATCATGCCACTGCCCCTCCTCGAGCACCACCACGCTCATGCCAGCCTCGGCCAGCTCGGCGGCGATGACTGCGCCACCCGCCCCCGCGCCGATCACGCAAGCATCGGCGTCGAGCCGGCCCGCCTCGCGCCGCTTCACGGCCGTCCCTCCGCGTGCCGCAGCTCTCGCCCGCGGGCGACGACCGCATCCACGTCCCAAGCCAGCGAGCGGCCGACGCGAGGATCGTCGTAGTGCTCAACCGTGAGCAGTCCGCCGGCGAGTTGGTCCCAGGGGGCCAAGCGAGCCAGCAACGCGGCGCCGCGCGGGCGCCGCGCCACAGCCAGCAGCGCGCGCAGTCCGGTGCGCTGCGGCCACGGGCCGGCGGCGATCAACGCGTCGAGCGGGCCGGTTGCCTGTTTGGCGCTGGACGTGGTCATGTCATCCGCTCACCGCGACGCCGCCCGCAGGCGGACCCCCGGCCTCGTGGGGGTCAGGGCGCGGTCCCGCCACGTGACTGGTGGGGTGCTCGGCGAGCGCCCTCACTCCCCGTTGCTCCGCACCGCCGAGATCTCGAGCGAGATCTTCACCTTGTTGCCGAGGAGCGCTCCGCCCGCATCGAGCGTCTGATTCCAGGTGAGGCCGAAATCCCTGCGACTGAGCTCGCCCCGCAGCTCGAGCTCGATCCGCTCAGCGCCGACCGCTCCGGGTCTTCTGCCGTTGAGCCTCGCATCGAGCGTCATCTCGCGAGTCACGCCCCGCATCGTGAGCTCGCCCACGATACGGAGCCGCCGGCCGGCGAGCTGGTCGATGCGGGTTGATCTGAACGTGATCTCCGGGTAGCGCTCGACGTCGAAGAAGTCACTCGATCGGCGCAGGTGCTCGTCGCGCGTAGGGTCGCCCGTATCGATCGATGCGGCCCTGACCGCGCCCATCGCCCGCGAGGTGCCCGGCCCCAGCTCCAGCACCCCGTCGAAGTCGTGGAAGCGACCATTCACCGTGGCGAGCGTCATGTGCCTGACGGTGAAGGCGACGCTCGAGCGGCGGGGCTCGACCGACCATTCGCCTGCCGGGACAACGCTTGGGCCGCTGGCCCCATCCATCACGGACATCCATAGCTCCCTGTCGGGTGGTGATGCTCGACAAGCAGGCTCGGCCCTGGGCTGCGCCATAGCATCGGTAGTCGCCCCCGTCGCGTCTCAGTGGTTACCCGTGCCCGCCAGGCTCGATGGGCCGATCCCGGGCTTGCCGGGGCTGGCATCAGGCGCGTCGCCGCGGGCGTTCGGGCGTGCCTGCAACCCTGAACCGGGCGAGCGGGCGTGGATCCGTCCAGCGGCGCTCAGATCGTCGAACTTGCGGATGCTTCGGAACGGTTTGGACACATCAGACGGGGGC
>Ga0209048_10001055_pt1 | contig 28858 bp, 26 predicted proteins | sample FrelakmetCRP12CR_FD_187146 | JGI IMG/M metagenome (GOLD analysis project Ga0209048, IMG submission 187146) | Freshwater lake sediment microbial communities from the University of Notre Dame, USA, for methane emissions studies - CRP12 CR (SPAdes)... | ecosystem: Environmental > Aquatic >... | reverse complement strand
CGGCCGGTCGGGCGCGCCCGGCAGGCGCAGGACCGGGGGCGCCTCGGCGGCAAAGAGCGCCGCGGCGGTGAAAAGCAGGGCTGCGATCCCGGAGATGCCGCGTTTCATGTGACGCGATTCTACTCGCGCGGGCTTTGCTATGGTGCGGGCCGATGAGGCGCCCCTCGCCATTCTGCGTGCTCGTTCTCGCTGCCGCGGCCTGTCGCGGCTCGAAGGAGTCGTCCGGCGGGGCACGCAAGCCGGATGCTCCGGCGCCGAAGGCGGCTGCGTCCGTCGAAACCGAGGACGCGACGACTCGCGCGCGCCGTCCTCAGGGCCGGAGCCGGCCGGTCATCTGGATCGGCCTCGACGGCCTCGACCTCGAGCTCGTCGGCCGGCTCGCGGCGGAGGGAGGGATGCCGCACTGGAAGCGGCTCTCGGGCGAAGGCTACGTTGCGAGACTGGAAAGCGAGCTGCCGCTGCTTTCGCCGATCCTCTGGACGACGCAGGCCACGGGCGTCTCGCCGGAGCTCCACCGGGTACTCGACTTCCAGGAAGTGGACCCGGCCTCGGGGCGCAAGGTGCCGATCTCGGGCCGCTCGCGGGCGGTGCCGGCGGTCTGGAATCTCGCGTCGGCGGCCGGCAGGAGCGTCGGCGTGGTCGGCTGGTGGGCGACGCACCCGGCCGAGGAGGTCAACGGCTTCTTCGTCAGCGATCACGCGAGCCCGATCCTCTTCGATCGGCTGCCGCTCGACGGCGCGGCTTTTCCGGTTGCGCTCGCGCCGGGTCTCGCGCAGGTGTCCGCGCGCGACGGGCGGGTCGCGGCGGAAGATCTGGCGCCCTTTCTCGCGATGCCGGTCCCCGAAATCCGGGAGGCGCTCGAGAAGGGGGGCGGGATGGAGAATCCGGTCGTCGCCCTCGCGCGCATTCTCGGCGCGACGCGTGTCACGCAGCGGATCGCTCGCGACCTCTATGACCGGAATCTGCCGGACTTTGCCGCCGTGTATTTCGAGGGTACGGACGAGGCGGGCCACGTCTTCGCCCCGTACACGCCGCCGCGACTGTCCTGCGCCAGCCTCCGGGACGAGGACGTCGCACGCTTCGGCCGCGCCGTCGACGTCTACTACCAGGTCATCGACCGCGTCCTGGGCCAGTGGATGCGGCGCGCGGAGGAAGACGGCGCGGTGCTGCTCGTGACCTCGGACCATGGCTTCAAGTGGGGCGACGACCGGCCGTGCGGCTTCGCGGCCGGAAACTGGAGCACGGCCGCGTTCTGGCACCGGCGCACGGGCGTCTTCGCGGCCTGGGGCGCCGGTGTGGCGGCCGCGCCCGAGACCAGGACCGCCGCCGTGTCTCTCATGGACGTCGCCCCGACGGTCCTCGCCCTGCTCGACGTCCCGGCCGACCCGAGGATGCCGGGCGCCCCGGTCCGCGCGGCGTTTGGCGGCCTGCGCGCGCCTCCGCGGGCGACCGGATCGACCGAGATCGCCGTGCGGCGCGTTGCCGCGGCGCCGCCCTCGGCCGAGGAGTCGAGCGAATACGCGAAGAAGCTGCTCGCGCTCGGCTACCTGACGCCCGGGCAGGTCGAGCCTCTTGCGCCGACCGGAGACGATCGCCCGGGGATGACCGAAGGAGCGTGGAACAACCTCGGAGTGCACCTGCGCGAGACGAGGAAGGACCTACGGGGCGCGCGCGCGGCGTTCGAGAAGTCCCTCGCCTTGAACCCCGACTACTACTCGCCGATGTTCAACCTCGCCGTCCTCTATCGAACGGTGGGCGACACGCGCCGGGCGCAGAACTGGTTCTTTCGTTCGCTCGCCGCGGCCAAGGGCGATGCCTCGAGCGCCGTCGTGGGCTGGGCGCGCGAGGACGAGCACGAGGGGCGCGTCGCCGCAGCCCGCTCGCTCCTCGACCGCGCGGCGAAGGAATACCCGGAGGCCGAGGCGATCGCACGGGAGCGGGCGCTCCTGCTCCACCGCGCGAAGGACTGCCGCGGCGCCGTTGCCGCGCTCGGCCGGTTCGAGGCTTCGACCTCGAATCCCGAGACCTTGAACGATCTCGCCCTTTTCGAGACCTGCCTCGAGGACCGCGACGCGGTCGAGCGGCTGTTGACGCGCTCGCTCGCCTTGAAGCCCGACCAGCCCCAGGTGGCGCGCCTGCTCGAGGTCGTGCGCCGGGCGGCGCAGTAAACCTTCCCTCTCCCCCATCGGGAGAGAGGGTCGAGGCGAAGGGGGGAGGCGACGCGCGCTAGAAGTTGAAGGTCGCCGAGATCACGAACCGGCGCGGCAGGGCGTACGAGGTCGGGCGCCCGAAGTTGGGATTCGCGCCGGTGTTGTCGTCGTTGATGTAGACGTCCTGGTCCACGGTCAGCGCCGGCTGCGAGTTGAAGACGTTGAAAAGACGGCCCTCGATCACGAGGTTGGTCGGGCCGATCGGGATCGTCTGCGACACCAGCAGGTCGAAGTTCGCCCAGGAGGGCGTCGTCCGCGTGCCGGCCGGCTCGGCGTACCAGTAGTCGGTGCCGTAGATGGGATCGAAGTAGCGCGCTTCCCAGGGGCGCCCGCTCTGGAAACGGAAGTAGCCGCCGACGGTGGTCCGGAAAGGGAAGGAGTAGCTTCCGAAGACCTTGGCCACGTGCGTCCGGTTGCCGATGAGCGTGCCGGTGCGGTTCGGGTCCTGCACGTAGAGTTTCGGCCCGTCCTGGATGTACGACGAGGTGTAGAAGAGCTGTGTCGCGTAGTCGAGGTCCCAGTTGCCGGTCAGGGCCGAGAGGGTGTACGAGGCGTCGAGCGTCCAGTTGTTGCCATAGACCTTCTTGGCCTCGAACGTGATTCCTTTGTAGGTTCGTTTGGCCGGGATGTTGCCGTAGCGGAAGTTGCCCGGATCGTCCTCGAGCCCGGTCGCGGGAAAGTCCTCGATGACGTTGGCGATCGTGCGGTACATGCCGTAAGCCTCGACCGCCCAGCCGCCGGGAAGGGGGCGCGCGTAGCCGAGCGACCACTCGTCGGTGCGGGTCGGCTTGATGTCCGGCAGCACGATCTTGCCGGTGTTGTTGCTGCGGACGAACTGGGTGATGAAGTCGCCGGTCGTGCTGTTGAAGAACGCATCCACGCGGTAGAGGCGAATGGGCGCCGCCGAGCGCGCAAACGACTGGTTGTCCATGTTCGAGTAGCGCCCGAAGTTCGCGTAGATCTTGTCGTGGACGCTCGGCGTCAACTCGTACGCGACGCCGATGCGCGGCTGCACCTGGGCGCCGAAGGAAAACACGTACTTGCCCTGGTAGGTGCAGGCCGCGGCGAGGTGAGCCGGATCGCTGCAGGGCAGCAAGTCGCTGTTCGGAACGGTGTAGTCGCCCTGGACAAAAGTGAACTGGCCGTTGTCGTTGGGGATGAAGGTGTCCTGGTTGAAGAGGAATCCGAGGTTCAACGTCAGGCGGTCCCAGGTGGCCTGGTCCTGGATGAAGATCCCGAGCGTCTGGCCGCGCGAGATCTGCGGGTTCTGCTCGGGGGAGTAGCGCGCTCGGAAACAGGGCTCGCCGCCGCAGTTGCTCGAGGTCGAGTTCGTGATGGTTCCCCAGCCGTTGGCGATGCGCGACACGGTTTCCTTGTTGTTGCTGAAATAGGCGCCGAGCTTCATCAGGTGGCTCGCCCCGAAGAAGTTCGCGAGGTAGCTGCCGGCCAGGTTGTAGGTGTAGCGCCTGAAGCTGTCGTCGTTGATCGCCAGCGGCGCCCCCCCGAAGCAGTTGACGCCGTTGCAGAAGTAACCGGACTGCGAGGGATCGGCCGCGTTGAAAGGCGGCTGGTAGCCGAGCGCCGTGACCGGGTATGCCCCGCTCGGGTTGTCGTTGACGCTGAACTTGGCCTCGAGGTTGAAGGACGGCGTCGCCGTCCAGTACCAGGAGAAGAGGCCGACGCGGTTCAACTCCTTCGGGTTGTCGCCCGTCGAGGCGGCGTCGAAGGCGCCGATGTCCGCGTTGGTCTGGGTGATGCTGCGGTAGCGGTAGGACGCGTCGAAGAGCTGGTTCTGCGTGGGCGTGGCGGAGAGCTTGATGAAGTACTCGTTGATGTCGAGGTTCGAGTCGGGGATCGGGCCGAGGTCGTTGACCCTGTCCGTCTCCTTGACGCGATAGAAGTTGAGCGAGCCGTAGGCGAAAAGATGGTCGTGGACGATGGGCCCTCCAACGCCGGCGCCGGGGCGGAAGCGCTCGATTTTCGTCTGGAGGTTGGGATCCTTGCTGTCCGCCTCGAAGGCGGACGGCTGGTATTCGAGCCGGGCCTCGCCGTGCCAGTTGTTGGTGCCCGACTTCGTGACGCCGTTGACGAGGAATCCGCCCGTGCGGCCGCTGTCCGCGGGCACGCCGCTCCTGGTGATGTTGACCTCCTGGATGTCGAGCTCGGCGAAGTCCTGGTAAAGGTCGCCGAAGAACGGGTTGGTGACGTTGACGCCATCGTACAGGTACGTGTTGTCCTGGCGGCCTCCGCCCGCGTTGACGCCGACGTTCGTGTTCGAGATGGCGACCCCGCTGTCCGCGACGCCGGGAGCGAGCTGGAACGTGCCGCTGAAGGTGCGCTGGAGCGGGAGCTTCTCCATGGTCTTGCGCGTGGTGACGACCGAGACGTCGCTCGCCTTGGTGTCGACGAGCGGCGTCGCCGCGGTGACCTCGACCGCCTCGGTCCTGGTCGCCCGCAGGACGGGCCGCACCTCGGTGTCTTTGGTGAGCTCGACCTGGACCTGCTGCTGGAAGGTGGCGAGCCCCTGGATTTCGGCCTTCAACGTGTAGGTCCCGGGCAGGAGGTTGAAGAATTGGAAGACGCCGTCCGAACGGCTCGTCGTCGAGCGGCCGAGCGGAAGCTGCGGGCCGACGATCGAGACCAGCGCTCCGGCAAGCGGCCTCCCGCTCTCGTCGCGGACGACGCCGCTCATGGATCCGGTGGTCTGGGCCAGGGCGAAGGGAGCGATGAAGGCGAGCAGGCAAAGCAGTCCGGCGAGGCGAGTGCGCATGCAGTCCTCCCAAAAATCAATTCGAAACACGCGAAACGGGACTTGTTACCGAGAGTTTACACAAGCTCCGGGCGGATGAGATCCTCGAAAGTTTCGCGACGGCGGACGAGCCGGGCCGAGCCGTTCTCGACGAGGATTTCGGCGGGGCGAAGTCGAAAGTTGTAGTTGGAGGCCATGGCGAGCCCGTATGCGCCGGCGTCCCGGATGGCGAGGACGTCGCCCTCCTCAGGCCGCGGCATCTCGGCATCGCGCAGGAAGGAGTCGGCCGTTTCACACACCGGCCCGACGATGTCGGCCGTGAACGTCCGGTTTCCTGAAGTGGCTCTCACCAATTCGATCGGATGGACAGCCTGGTAGAGCGCGGGGCGAAGGAGGTCGTTCATCCCGGCGTCGACCACGACGAAGCTCTTGCCGCGCTCCTGCTTGACGTACAGGACCCGCGCGAGCAGGACGCCGGCCCTCCCGGCGATCGCCCGGCCGGGCTCGATCAGGACCCGGAAAGGCCGGCCGGCCAGGAAAGGCAGAACGGCCGCCGCGTAGGCCTCGGGCGAGAGAGCGGCCTCGCCGATGCCGATGCCGCCGCCGATGTCGAGACTCTCGATCGGGAAGCCCGCGTCCGCGAGCGAGGCAGCCAGGGCCGAGAGCTCGCGGGCGGTCTCGGCGAGCGGCCCGGCTTCCAGGATCTGGCTGCCGATGTGCGCCTGGATGCCGGCCATGCGCAGGTTCGGCAGCCGCCGCGCCTTCTCGAAGATCTCGGGCGCCCGCGCGATGTCCACGCCGAATTTGTTCTGCCTGAGTCCCGTCGAGATGTACGGGTGCGAGCGCGCGTCGATGTCGGGATTCACCCGCAGGGCGACCCTCGCGGTCGAGCCGCGCCCGCGCGCGATCGCATCGATTTTCTCGATCTCCCGCTCGGACTCGGCGTTGAAGGCGAGGATCCCGGCGTCGACGCCCGCCGCGATCTCCTCGTCCGTCTTGCCGACGCCTGAAAAGACGATCCGGTCCGCCGGAGTCCCGCACTGGAGGGCTGCTTTGAGCTCTCCGCCCGAGACGACGTCGGCGCCGGAGCCTAGCCGCGCCAGGCGCGTCAGGATCGCGAGGCTCGAGTTCGCCTTGGCCGCATAACAGACGAGATGGGGCACCGGAGCGAAGGCCGCGTCGAAGCGCCGGAAGCTCTCCTCGATCGCCGCCCAGCTGTAGACGTAGAGCGGCGTCCCGAATTGCCGCGCGAGCGCCTCGAGCGACACGCCGTCGCACACCAATTCGCCATGAGGCCTCTCGAAACCCGCCGCCACGTTGGCCCGAGACGATAGCAGAGGCCGTCCGAGCCGAACCGGCCTCAGCCGGCCTTCGCGTGGCAGGCTTCGAGAATCTCGGCCAGGGTCATCGGGTCGGCCCTTGCGTCGGACACTCCGTCGGTGCCGCTCAATCGCTCGAAGGCGGACTCTTCGAAGTTCGAAACGACGGCCTCGATGCCCCAGCCCCGAACCCGTACGCGGAGGGCGTCGAAATCGTCGAGCTCGGTTCCGAACGCCGTTCGGGTGTCGGTGAGCCCATTCACGAATTGGAGCCGGCGAAACCGGCCAACCACTTCCGGGATCGGGCCAGCCGCGATGAGGCGCCCCCGGGCAAGGAGGATGGCATGGGTCGCGAGCGCCATCGCGACGTCGGGCTTCGAGGTGGTCATGACGATCGTCATTCCTCCGACGAGGGACTGCCGCAGAGAGTTCTTCGACTCGATCGAGGGAAGCGCCGGGTCTTCGAGCAGAACGAGATCCGGCCGATTCTTCGCCCCGAGTGCCGAGGGGGCCCGGTCGCCGGCGGGAACGAACAGCCGCCGAGAACGCAGTCTCCAGCGGCTCCGCGGACTCATGCCGAGGACCGCGAGCTGGCCGCTGGCGACCTCGCGCCTGCCGGCGGCGCATTGAAGAAAGGCTGTTGCCGCGCGATCGTGGCCCATGAGGGCGTAAGCGGTACCTCTCGGAATGGACAGTGAAATGTCGCGGCAAACGTCTTCGCTCCCGTCGGCGATGGTCACTCGCCGAGCGCGAACGGCCGGAGCTTCGGATCTGATCAGGGCCGGGCCTGCGAAGGAACTTCGTCCCGAGCGGGTCGATTGGCCGCCGCGCTCCAGAAGTCGTAGCGGCGCACGGCGGGGGCCGCGGCGGCGACGGCGGCAACGATGGCAATGGTGGCGATGCCGCCCGAGACGACCGAAACCGTGACACCGAGGACCGCCGAGGCAAAGAGCGAGGCGACGAACCCGGCTTCGAGCTCTCCCAGCTGCGGCCCTCCCATGAAAAAGATCATGTTGACCGAGGTCATCCGGCCGCGCAGGCGGTCGGGCGTGATGAACTGGCGCAGCGTCTGCCGGATCACGGTCGAGATCGCGTCGGACAGGCCTACGGCCCCGAGTGCCGCGAGGGTCAGCCAGAAGCTGCGCGAAAACCCGAAGACGATCGTGGCGGCGCCGTAGGCCGCCACCGACCAGAGGAAGATGCGGCCCTGCCGCGCGGGCAGCGGGCGGATCGAGAGAAAGAGCGAGCCCGCGAGGGCTCCGACCGCCGGCGCCGCGGCGAGAATGCCGTAGCCGCGGGCGCCGACCTTCAGGACCTGGTCCGCGAAGATCGGCAGCAGCGACATCGCCCCGGAGAAGAACGTCGCCAGAAAATCGAGACCCATCGTCCAGACCATCAGCGGCGTCGTGAAGACGAAGCGCAGACCCTCGTGCAACGCAGACCAGCCCTCCGCCTGTCCGTCCTCGGCCGTGGGTGCCCCGGAAGTCCGCATCGTCGCGAGCGTGTAGATCACGGCGAGAAAGGACACGGCGTTGAGCAGATAGATCGAGGCGAGGCCCCCCGTGCCGGCGCCGGCGCGCGCGATGAGAAGGCCGGCCAGGGCCGGGCCGCCGATGAGCGAAGTCTGGAAGACGGAGAGGTTCAGAGACAGCGCGCCAGGAAGGTCCGACGCCGGGACGAGGCGAGGGATCAGGGCCTGGCGAGAAGGCCCGTCAAACGCGACGGCCGAGGCCGAGAGCGCGTTCAAGGCGTAAAGGAGCCACAGGGTCTCGCGGTTGGCAAAGGTCGTCCCGAAGAGCGCGAGCGCGACGGTCGTCATCGCCACCTGGGTCGCGATCATCACCTTCCGGCGGTCGTGCCGGTCCGCGACCACGCCGCCCCAGAGCGAGAAAGCGACGATCGGCACGACGCGCGTCAGCCCCACGAACCCGAGGGCGAGCGGCGACTTCGTGAGCAGGTACACGTGCCAGTTGATCGCCACGACCTGCATCTGCGAGCCCGTGAGCGAGAGCAGCTGCGAGACGATCAGCCGCCGGTAATCGCGGTGAGCGAGCGCGAGGTAGGGGGGCCTCAAGCCGGAGGGCGCCACGCGCTACGGGGTGCTCGCCGCGGCCGGGCTCTGCCGGACCGCCCGAACGATGTAGCGCTCCGGAGCATGGCCGACGAAGTAGAAGGGGTAGCAGGCGACCAGCGTGATCACGGGCTCGGGCGTCGGGTCGAGGACTCCGACGTCCTCGGGCTTGACGATCCGGATGTCGTCCACGCGGTAGGTTTCCTTGCCCGAAGTCGTCTCGAGCTCCATCGTGTCGCCCTTGACGACGTCCTTGAGCCCGCGGAAGAAGCCGTCGCGGTGCCCGGCGATGCCGACGTTTCCCTTCTCGCCGGGCTTCGCGGTGTCCTCGATGTGGCCGACGGCGCGGTTCAATGTCAGGTCGTCGGTCCCTTCGAGGACGGCCACCTCGAGCGCGATCTTCGGGATGCGCAGGACGGCCAGCGGATCGGAGGTCTTCTGCTTGAGAGACTCCTCGTACGCCTTGACGCGCTCCTTCGACCAGAGGCTGTAGTCGGGCGGAGCTTCCCCGGGCAGCACGCGCGCGGTCGGCGACGGGGCGCGGCGGGTCTCGGCGAAGCGTTCGAGGTCCCGGCGGGACCCGACGCGGGAGTGGATCCGCGCCGCCACCCAGAAGGCGACGAGCAGGATGCCCACGGCCCAGGCGAGGCGTTCGAAGCGGCGAAGCCAGTTCACCCGCGGATGGTAGCGCGGCCGGGACCGCGCCGCTTCAGGCCGTCTTCGCGGCGCTCTTGCGTCGCGCTCGCTCGTGCCACCAGCCCTGCGCCTCGTTCTCGTTCCAGGCCGGCACGCCCGCGCAGGCCTCGAGAGCCCGCGCCAGAGCCCGAGCGCTCTCGGGTCGCTCGGCCGGATCTTTGGCGAGGCAGGCGAGGACGAGCGCCTCGAGCTCGCCAGGCAGCGCGCGGCCGAGGCGTTTCGAGAGCGATTCGGGCTGCGTCGTCAAGTGGTGATGGATCGTCTCGATCGGCCCGCGACCCGAGAAGACCGGCGTGCCGGTCAGCAGGTAATACCCGACGGCGCCCACGGCGTAGAGGTCGCTGCGCGGGTCGGCGCTGCCCGGGTCGCGGATCGCCTCGGGGGCCATGTACTGCGGCGTGCCGCGAAGCACGTCCTCGGTCGTCAGGCGCGGATCGCTGATGTTCGAGAGCTCCTTGACGAGGCCGAAATCGACGACCTTGGCGATGTCGGGCAGGCCGCCGCGCTCGCAGAGGAGAATGTTCGCGGGCTTGATGTCCCGGTGGATCAATCCGATGCCGTGCGCCTCGGCGAGCGATTCGCAGACCTGACGCAGGATGCGCACGGCGCGCGCCGGCGGGACGGGGCCCGACTCCTGCACGAGAGCCTCGAGGTCGAGGCCGTCGAGGTACTCCATCACGTAATAGAACATGCCGTCCGGCGTGCGTCCGAAGTCGAAGATCGACACCGTGTGCGGGCTCGTCAGGCGCGCCGTGAGCTGGACCTCGCGCTCGAAGCGCTTTAGGCCTTCCTCGCCCGCCCGGCCCGGCGGCAGGAGCTTGATCGCTGTCGGCCGGCGGAGCATCTCGTGCTCGGCGCGGTACACGACGCCCATGCCTCCCTCACCGAGCTTCTCTGTCAGCGTGTACTGGCCGAGCCGGCGGTTGTGCGCCACGCTCGTGCGCAGCCGGAACGTCACGTAAGACACGAGTGTCGAGAGAACGATCCCGAGAACGGCCCACAGCGCCGCCCAGGCGACCGAGGCGCCGCGCGAGGTTTCGCGGGGCGCGGCCGTGGAATAGAGCACGAAGGCGAGCGCGGGGATTGGCAGCGACGCGGCGAGGGAAATGACGGCCGTCCGGCGCGGCGCGCTCGGGACGACGGCCGCGCGGTAGAGCAGGATCGAATTGGCGACGAGGAGCACGAGCATTTCCGGGCGCCATCCGAGCGGCATGTTTGCGCCCATGCACACGAAGAGAGCGATGGTGCCGACGGTGCCGACGGCGTCAATCCTGCGCAGCGCCGCCTCCGAGAGGCCCGGCTGGCGCGCGGCAAGCCACATCACGAGCAGGACGGCGACCCCGGCGAGGTGGAAGATCATGTCCGGCCGGGCGATCGAGAGTGCCGACCCCTCGATCGCGGGCCAGAATGCGTTGATGAGGAACCCGGCCGCGAAGAATCCCAGCGAGGCCGTGAACGTCGCCCGCGCGAAGAGGGCGAGGCGTTCGCCGAGGAAGTCGCGTTCGCCCGAGGAGTCCGAGGGCGCGACCTCGCCGCAGCACTCGGAGCCGCGGCATTGGAGCTTCTTCACCTTTTCGTGGGCCATGCTCTGCCTCCCGTCACGGCTTGTCGATCCGGATCTCCACGCGCTGGCCGAGCTTCAAGGGGGTGGGCTCGAGCAGGGCGATCTTCACGAGGAGCACGCGCGTGTCCTCGGGTTTGCCCGGGTCCTGGGGCTTCAGCCGCCGCCCGACGACCGCGTCGGGGATCTCCTCGACCCGGCCGCGCCAGGCCGCGGCGTCGTAGCCCTCGGCCGTGATGCGCACAACGTCGTTCAAGCGCACGCGGCCCGCGTCGAATTCGTCGAGCTCGGCCTCGATGCGCGTCCTCGAGAGGTCGGCGATCGTGAGGATCTTTCTGCCCGGCTCGAGGGTCTCGCCGGGCTGGGCGTACCGGGCGATGACGACGCCGTCGAGCGGCGACAGGATCCGGGTCTTGGCGAGCACGGCTTCGAGGCGATCGGCCGTTGCGGCGGCCGTGGCGCGCCTGGCTCGCGCGGTTTCGACGTCCCGCTCGGCCTTGTCGAGGGCCTGGCGCGACCCGACCTGCTTCTCCCAGAGCGAGCGGGCGCGGTCGACCTCGGATTCGGCCAGCCGGATGTCGGCGTCTGCCTCGGTCACCCGGGCGCGGGCCTCGGCGAGAGCGGCCCGGTAGTCGTCCGAGCGCAGCTCGGCCAGAAGCTGGCCTTTGCGCACCTTCTCCTTCTCCTGCACCTTGAGGATTACGACCGTTCCGCCGAGATCGGTTCCGACCACGACCTCGGCGCCGGGGTAGGCGACCACCCGGCCCTCGGCCGCGAGGTGGTCCGACGCTGCCAGCGCCGGGGCCGCCGCGGCGGCTTTCGCAGCGGGCCGGACGGCCCCCCGCGCCTGCAGGGCGACGACGGCGAGCAGGCCGAGGCCCAGGGCGGGCCAGAGAGCGCGATTCCAGAGGCTCTTCTTCATGGCGGGACCTCCTGTTTCGGTTACGCGGCCAGCCCGTCGGCGGTGATCAGGCCGTCGCGGATCTGCAGGACCCGGTCGCAAATGGCCCGGACCTTCGGGTCGTGGGTGACGATCAAGAGCGCGCGGTCCTCTTTCTTGGCGAGTGCGCGGAACATTTCGAGGATCTGGACCCCGATGTGCGAGTCGAGGTTGGCGGTCGGCTCGTCGGCGAGCAGGATGGGGGAATTGCCGGCGAGCGCCCGGGCGACGGCGACTCGCTGCTTCTGGCCCCCCGAGAGGTCGCGCGGCAGGTATCCCTTGCGGTCCGACAGGCCGACCGCATCGAGGACACGCTCGGCCTCCATGCGGGCGCCGGCGCCTTTGGCGCCCTTCACGTTGAGCGCGTACTCGACGTTCTCGAGCGCCGTCAAAGAAGGAAAGAGGTTGAACTGCTGGAAGACGAACCCGATGGACTTGCGGCGGATCGCCGGCAATCGTCCGGGCCGAGCGGAGTCGATCTCTTCTCCGTCGACGACGACGCGGCCGGACGACGGCGTGAGAATGCAGCCGAGGATCGAGAGAAGCGTCGTCTTTCCGGATCCGGACGGCCCCTCGAGGGCGAGGATCTCTCCGCGGGACAGCGCGAGGGAGACGCCATTGAGGACCGGGACGGCCTCGCCGCGGCCCTCGCGGAATTCCTTCCGGATGTTGTCGGCTTCGAGCACTTTCATACTTCGTCTCCTCGATTCCGTTTCCCGGCTCAGCCTCGGAACACGAGCGCCGGGTCGATCGACGCCACTTTCTTGAACGAGATCATCGCGGCGCCCAGGCACATGACGATCGACCCGACGAAGACGATTGCGGCGAACTGCGGCGTGATGATGAGCTTCAAGTCGATCTTCGCAATCACGGGCCGCATCGCGTAGGACATCAGGGCCCCGAGCAGGAAGCCCGCCACGGCGGCGATCGCCGCCTGCTTACCCAGGATGCGGTAGATGTCGAGGTTGCCGCCGCCGATCGCCTTGACGGTCCCGAACTCCTTGATGTGCTCCATCGTCGAGGTGTAGAGCGTCTGGGCGACGACCACGATGCCGACGAGACAGCCGAGGAAGACCGTGATGTACATGTTGAGCCCGATCCCGGTCGACTGGACCCAGTAGTTGCGCGAGCGCGTGGCCCACTCCTTGCGGGTGTAGACGTCGTTGTAAGGAAGGCGCCGCGCGATCTCCGCCTTGACGGCGGCGGCGTCGGCCCCGGGCGCGAGTTTCACCAGGACGTAGGTCGTGCGGTTGGAGAGTTGCTGCGAGGAGAGCTTCTGGGCCCGCTCGAAGTCCATGAACGAGATCGGCGTCGTCGTGAAGGAGAGAGCATTCTTCGTGCGGCCGATGATCTTCATGCGCTGGCCGAGAATTTCCCGGTACTCCCCGGGCGCGAACGCGCCGTAGCGCTTGACGGCCGAGCCATCGAGAAAGAAATACTGGCCGCGCTTCAAGTCGTCGAGGTCGCCCGATTCGACGTTCCAGGGGATGTTCCAGCGGCGGAAGTCGTCGAGGGCGTAAACGAGCGTCCCCTCCTGCGCGCCCGAAGGGAGGTTCACGGTCATGAACCACACGATCAGGTTGTCCGCGCGGGCGACGCCCGGAACCGAGCGCACGCGCTGCACCGAGGTCTCGGGAAAAGTATGGGCGAAGTCCACGTTGGGAGTGTTGCGGGACGTGACCCAGAGGTCGGCCGAGATGTGGTCGATCGTCACGGAAGCGTTATCGAGCAGTCCCATGAAGAGGCCAACCTGAACGAAGACGAGAGTGACGGCGAAGGCCACGCCGGACACCGTGATCACGAACCGCAGCTTGTCGTGGAGCAGGCTTTTCGTCGCGAGATCGACCACTAGGAGTTCTCCTCGCGGACGAGGCCGCGGATCATGACGTCGATCAGGGCGTGCGCGGTCTTCTTCGCGTCGCGCCAGTCGACCCAGTCGTCGTTGCACTTGGCGATGTGGAGGGACACGACGCCGTGGGTGCCGGCCCACACCATCTGGGACACGAGGTCGGCATCTTCGAGGTCCGGCCGCAGGCACCCGGCCGCGATCGCCTCGGCCGTCGTCGCTCGCAGGAACGCGTAAGCGTCCTCCTCGGGATTGCCCCTGGCGAGTCGGCTGTCCGCGGTGCGGATGCCTCCGGGGTGCGGCGTCATGAACATGAGCCGGTAATGGTTCGGGTAGCCGATGCCGAACTCGACGTAGGCCCGGCCGATGTGGCGCAGGCGGTCGATCGGGTCCGCGATCCGCGCGATCTTCTGGAACTCCTGCGCGAGCGCTCCGAAGTCCGTGTCGCAGAGCTCCCGGAGCAGGGCCTCTTTGTCCCTGAAGTGGAAGTAGATCGCCGTGGGCGAGTACTCGATCCTCTCGGCGATTTTTCGCATGGTCACGGCCTCGAAGCCCTGTTCGGCGAAGAGGTCGCGGGCGGCGTTCAGGATGAGTGTCCGCAGTTCCTGGCGCTCTCGATCCCGTCTTTCCATCGTTCCCAAAACGTGCCTCCTTAACCTAACTACGTTAACTAACATACTATAGTTTTGCCGAGGGTGCTCAAATTTCGAAATTTGGAGGAAACAGGGACGAAACCGGGCCGTATCAGAGTAGAACTGACCGGTCAGTACCGGAATGTAAATGACGCGACTCAAGACACAGACAAAGGAACTCTCGATTCTCGACGCGGCCTCTCGCGTCTTCGCGGCGCGGCCGTTTCACGAGGTGCTGATCGATACGATCGCCGCCGAGGCGGGGATCGGCAAGGGCACCATCTACCGGTACTTCGAGACGAAAGAGGACCTCTACTCCGCGACGGTCCTCCATGTCGTCGAAAACCTGGCCGCGGAGCTCGACCATCACACGCGCGACGAAGCCTCCGCGACGCGGAGGCTCGAGGCAATCGCGACCCTGATCCTGGGTCGTTTCTGGGAGCGCCGCTATCTGCTTCCGTTCTTTCAGCCCGATGAGCGCTTTCCCGCTCTCGAGGCCGAGCTCGTCCGGCGCCGGGAGCCGATGCTGCGCGTCATCCAGGAGGTCATCCTCGCCGGCATCGAGCAGCGGGAGTTTCGGGGCGTCGACGCGAGGATCGGCGCGGATCTCTTTCTCGGCATGGTGCGCTCGATGAACCTGTTTCACCGCAGCGAGGACCGACTCGAGGACCTCGTCCGGCAACTGATGGGCGTGTTCGTCGAGGGCGTCGGGAGGCGCGAGCGATGAGACGGCGCGCGGCCGTGACCGCCCTCGTCATCAGCGTCTGCTCTGGCTGCACCGCGATTCCGGAAAAGACCGTGCGCGACGCTGTCTCGCCGGCGCCGGCGCAACCCTGGACGCCGCCGGCGAAGGCCGCGATGCCGCCGGCGCCCGTCGGCAAGCCCGCCGCGGCCGTTCCGGAGGAATACCTGAAGCCGGGGGCGACGCTCTCGCTCGTGCAGCTGGTGGACATCGGCTTGCATGGCAACCCCTCGACGCGCGAGGCGTGGTCCTACGCGCGCGCGGCCGCGGCCAACGTCGGCGCCAAGCGGTCGCTCTATTTTCCGGTCTTCGAGGTGGACGGCACGCTGCAGCGCCAGAAGACGTCCGCCGTCGGCGGCCAGTTCAGCTACCTCCAGACGACCTACGGCCCCTCGGTCGCCGCGTCGTGGCTGCTCTTCGACTTCGGTGGCCGCGAGGCCGAGGTGCAGGAAGCCACCCGCGCCCTCTACGCCGCCGACTGGACCCACAACGCCGCGATCCAGGACGTCGTGCTCCAGATCGCCCAGGCCTATTACTCGTACCTGAACGCGAAGGCCCTTGTCGTGGCCAGGCAGGCGAACCTCGACGAGGCAAAGCGGAGTCTCGATTCGGCGGAGGAACGTCACCGCGCCGGTGTCGCGACGATCGCCGACGTCCTGCAGGCGAAGACGTCGGTCTCGCAGGCCGAGCTCGACCTGCAGGACACGCAGGGACAGGTCCAGATCATCCGGGGAGCCCTCGCCACGGCCGTGGGCGTCTCGGCCAACGTCGCGGTCGACGTCGGGGAGCTTCCCATGGACCTCCCCCTCGACATGGTCAAGCAGAGCGTGGACGACCTGATCGCCAAGGCGGTCGCCGAGCGGCCGGACCTCGCGGCGAGCCGTTTCGAAGCGCTCGCCGCGCAGAGCAAGATCCGCTCCGTGCAGGCCGAGGGGCTCCCGAAACTTTCCGCCGCGGGGACCGGCAACAGGACCTTCTCCTCGGTGCCGGGCAACGACCCGTTCTCGACGAACTACTCGGGCCTCTTCCTGCTGCGCATTCCCGTCTTCACCGGCTTCGACGTCGCTTACCGGACCCAGAAGGCGAAGGAAGAGGCCGAGGCGTTGAAGGCCAACGCGGAGCGCGCCGAGGACCGCGTGATCCTCGACGTGTGGTCGAGCTACTACGCGATGAAGACGTCCACGCAGCGGGTCCAGACCACGCGCGACCTGCTCGCGAGCGCGCGGCAGTCGGCGGAAGTGGCCGATGGGCGCTACAAGGCGGGCGTCGGCTCGATCCTCGACCTGCTGACGACCCAGGCGTCGCTCGCACAGGCCCGGGCCGAAGAAGTGCAGGCGCGGTCGCTCTGGTTCCTCGCGATGGCGCAACTCGCGCATTCGACCGGCGCTCTCGTGCCGAGGGCGGCGGAGATCATCGGGGCTCAGACGACGAAGCAGGAGATCCCATGAGACGAGGAGCGAGTCGAGGTCTGGCCGCGATCGCCGTCCTGGGGGCCGCGCTCGGGTGCGCCCGGGTCGAGAAGGCCCCTGCGCCCGAGCTCGTTCCCGTCCGGGTCGGCGTGGTCGCCGAGAAGGCCGTGCCCATCCAGCTGCGCAACGTCGGCGCCGTGCAGCCTTACAAGACGGTCGCCGTCCGCGCTCTCGTCAACGGCGAGATCCTGCAGGTCCACTTCCGCGAAGGCCAGGACGTCCACAAGGGCGACCTGCTCTTCGAGATCGACCCCCGCCCCTACGAGGCCGCTCTCGCCCAGGCCGAAGCCGCCCTCGCCCGCGACCGCGCGCAGCTCGAGAACGCCGAGGCCGATGCGAAACGCTACGCCGACCTGGTCAAGAAGGACTACGTCACCGCGCAGCAGAACGACAGCGTAAAGGCCAACGCGCAGGCGTACGCCGCCACCGTGCGCGCCGACCAGGCCGCCGTCGACCGGGCGAGGCTGGATCTCGGGTACTGCACCATCCGCTCGCCGCTCGATGGCCGAACCGGCATCGTGATGGTCCAGGCGGGCAACGTGGTCAAGGCCAACGACGCCACACTCGTCACGATCAACCAGGTCGTGCCCGTCTACGTCGCCGTGGCCGTTCCCGAGCGCGACCTGCCCGAGATCCGGCGGCGCCAGGCCGAGGCGCCGCTTCCCGTCGTCGCCGAAGACGCCACGACCGGCAAGGCGCTCGCCGCAGGCGAGCTCACGTTCATCGACAACTCCGTGGACCGGACGACCGGCACGATCACACTCAAGGCCACCTTTCAAAACGCCGACCGGGTGCTCTGGCCCGGCGAGTTCGTCAATGCGGTCCTGACGCTGACGACCGAGCAGCGGGCGATCGTCGCTCCCACGGGAGCGGTCCAGAACGGGCAGCAGGGAACCTTCGCCTACGTGGTCAAGGCCGACGGCACGGTGGAATCCCGCCCGGTGACCGTGGCCCGGAATGCCGCGGACGGCGTCGTCATCGCGAAGGGACTTTCCGCCGGGGAAAAGGTCGTGACGGACGGGCACCTGCGGCTCAAGAACGGAGTGAAGATCGAAATCGTGACGGGCGACGGCACGGAGGCGAAGAAGTCGTGAACATCTCCGAGCTCTTCATTCGCCGCCCCGTCACGACGACGCTCGTGATGGCGAGCCTGCTCGTTTTCGGCATCATGGCCTATCGCCTTCTGCCGGTCTCGGACCTGCCCAACGTGGACTTCCCGACGATCCAGGTCTCGGCAATTCTGCCCGGCGCTTCGCCCGAGACGATGGCCTCCTCGGTGGCGACACCGCTCGAGCGGCAGTTCTCGACGATTGCCGGGCTCGACAACATGAGCTCGACCTCGGCGCTGGGTTCGACGCAGATCACGCTCCAGTTCGCCCTGTCGCGCGACCTCGACGGCGCCGCGCTCGACGTGCAGTCCGCGATTTCCGCCGCAGCACGCCAGCTTCCCACCAACATGCCCGCCCCGCCCTCGTACGGCAAGGTCAACCCGGCCGACCAGCCGGTCCTGTACCTCGCACTGACGTCGAAGACGATGCCGCTCGCCGAGCTCGACGACTACGGCGAGGTCATGATGGCGCAGCGGATCTCGACGGTCTCGGGTGTGGCGCAGGTGCAGGTGTACGGTCCTCAGAAGTACGCGGTCCGCGTGCAGCTCGACCCCCGGCAGCTGGCCAGCCGCGGCATCGGCATCGACGAGGTCGCCGCGGCGGTCAGCGGCGCCAACGTGAACCTGCCGACGGGCACCCTCTACGGGAAGCTGACCTCGTTCACGGTGCAGGCCAATGGCCAGATCTTGAACGCCGAGGGTTACCGCCCGGTCATCGTGGCCTACCGCAACGGGTCGGCGGTGCGCGTGGGCGATCTCGGCAAGGTGATCGACAGCGTCGAGAACGACAAGGCGGCCGCGTGGTTCAACGACGAGAGGTCGATCTCGCTCGCGATCTTCAAGCAGCCGGGCACCAACACGGTCGAGGTGGCCGAGGCCGTGCGCAAGCTCCTGCCGACCTTCGAGAAGCAGCTTCCGGCCGCGGCGTCGCTCCACGTGGTCTACGACCGCTCGACGCCGATCCGGGCCTCCGTCGAGGACGTGAAGTTCACGCTCCTGCTCACGCTCGTCCTGGTCGTTCTCGTCATCTTCCTGTTTCTTCGCAAGCTCTCGGCGACGGTGATCCCGAGTCTGGCGCTGCCGTTCTCGATCGTCGGCACGTTCGCGGCGATGTACGTGCTCGACTACAGCCTCGACAACCTCTCGCTGATGGCGTTGACGCTCTCGGTCGGCTTCGTCGTGGACGACGCGATCGTGATGCTCGAGAACATCGTGCGGCACATCGAACGCGGCGAGAGCCCCTTCGAAGCGGCGCTCAAAGGCTCGAAGGAGATCGGCTTCACCATCATCTCGATGACGATCTCGCTGGCGGCCGTCTTCATTCCGATCCTCTTCATGGGAGGCATCATCGGGCGGCTCTTCCGCGAGTTCGCGGCGGTCATCGGCGTCGCGATCCTGGTGTCGGGCTTCGTGTCGCTTTCTCTGACGCCGATGCTGTGCAGCCGCTTCCTGAAGCCGGAGGGCGAGAAGAAGGAGAGCGCGTTCTACCGGTGGAGCGAGCACGGATTCGACCTGATGCTCGGCCTTTACGCCCGCACGCTCGGGCCGGCATTGCGGCATCCGAAGCGGGTGCTGGCGATGTCGGCGGCCGTCCTCGCGGCGACGGGCTGGCTCTTCGTGAAGATCCCGAAGGGCTTCCTGCCGACCGAGGACCAGGGCCTGATCTTCGGCTCGACGGAAGCGGCGCAGGGAATCGGGTTTCCGGCGATGCGCGAGAAGCAGCTCGAGATTGCCGGGATCGTCCGCAGGCACCCGGACGTCTCCAACGTGTTGACCTCCGCGGGCCCGCGCGGGAACAACGCCGTGGGCAACTCCGGGATCGTGCTCGCTCAGTTGAAGCCGCTCGGGCAGCGTAAGAAGACGGCCGACGAAATCGTCGCGGAGCTGCGTCCCCGGTTCGCGAAGGTTCCGGGTATCCGCGCCTTCCTGCAGGTGCCGCCGCCGATCCGCCTGGGCGGCAACCCGACGAGGAGCCAGTACCAGTACACGCTCCAGGATTCGGACACGGCGGAGCTTTACCGGTATGCCCCGATTCTCGAGCAGAAGATCCGCGGGCTCGCCGAAGTCCAGGACGTGACGAGCGACATGCAGCTCGCCAACCCCCAGCTGAACGTGACGATCAACCGCGATCGGGCGGCCGCCCTCGGGATCTCGACCCAGAAGATCGAGGATGCCCTCTACACGGCGTACGGGACGCGGCAGATCTCCACGATGTACACGGCCAACAACCAGTACCAGGTGATCATGGAGATGGCCCCCGAATTCCAGGCGAGCCCGGCCTCGATCGCCATGCTCTACGTGCGGTCAGCCTCGGGCGAGCTCGTTCCGCTGTCTTCCCTCGGCTCGGTCACGCAGGGCACGGGGCCGATGCTGGTGGCTCACCAGGGACAGCTGCCGGCCGTATCGATCTCCTTCAACCTGAAGCCGGGCGTCGCGCTCGGCGACGCCGTGGCCGCGGTCGACCGCGTCGCACGGCAGACGCTGCCGGCGACGGTGATTCGCAGCTTCCAGGGAACGGCCCAGGCGTTTCAGAGCTCGATCCAGGGACTGGGAATGCTCCTGATCGTCGCGATCCTGGTGATTTACGTCGTCCTCGGGATCCTGTACGAGAGCTTCATCCACCCCCTGACGATCCTGACCGCGTTGCCCTTCGCCGGCTTCGGCGCTCTCGTCACTCTGATGATCTTCCGGACGGAGCTCTCGATCTACGCCTTCGTCGGCATCATCCTGCTCGTCGGCCTCGTCAAGAAGAACGGGATCATGATGGTGGACTTCGCGATCGAAGCGCAGCGCGCCGAAGGCGTCAGCGCCCAGAAGGCCATTTACGAGGCCTGCCTCGTGCGCTTTCGGCCGATCATGATGACGACAATGGCGGCGCTCATGGGCACGATCCCGATCGCGCTCGGCCGGGGCGCGGGCGCCGAGTCGCGGCGCCCCCTCGGCCTCGCGGTCGTCGGAGGGCTCCTCTTCTCGCAGACGCTGACCCTCTACGTGACGCCGGTCTTCTACATCGTCATGGATCGCCTGCAGCAGCGGCTGCGCAAGGGCCGCGGCGAGAAGCGCGAGCCGCTCGACCGAATCGCCGCCGTCGAGACCGAGCCACCGGTCCCGGCAACGGTGTCGTTGGCGCTGCGAGACGTCTGACTACGCCCGCGCGGCCCGCCCGCTGACCTGGTAGGCGGGGCGGCCGAGCAGGTAGCCCTGGCCGAACTCGATCCCGATGTCGATGAGCGCCTTCCTCTCGGGCTCGACCTCGATGCCCTCGGCGACGAGGGTCGCGCCGATGCGCTTGCCGATGGCGTCGAGGCTGGCGATGATCTCGCGCTTGATGGGGTCGGCGTGGATGTTGCGCACGAGCGTGTCGGCGACCTTGATGTAATCGGGCTTCAGCTGCAGGATCGCCTCGAGGCCGGAGTATCCCGAGCCCGCGTCGTCGATCGCGATCTTCATGTTGGCCCGCCGCACGAGCGCCAGGACCTCTTGGAACGAGTCGTAGTCGCGCACCATCTCCTTCTCGGAGATCTCGACCACGACGTCGCCGTGGCTTCGGTTGATCGCGGCGAGGTTGCGCTCGTCCAGGAACACGGGGTGGCGCAGCAGCATCGCGGAGGCGTTGACGAAGAGGCGGCGCTCGCCGACGGCGCGCGGGAGGTTCGCGAAGATGGTCTCCAGGCAGAGCGTCTCGAGTTCCACGTCCATCTCGTTCTCGTGGGCGACGGCGAACAGGACGGTCGGCGGCTCGAGAGAGGTCCCCTGCGGGCCTCGGATCAGGGCCTCGTAGCCCATGATCGCTCCGTCGGGCAGGTGACGCACGGGCTGGAACGCGGGACGCAGCTGCTTCTGGCCGATGACCGTTTTCAGGCCGGCGAAGAGCTCCAGCTTTTCGCTCGTCTGGCGCTGCGCGACGATCTTGACGGCTTCTTGCAGCGTACGGATGACATGGCGCGACGGGCGCACGCGCGGGTTGTCGGCGGTGGTGAGGCTGGAGGCGAGGATGTTGAGAAAGTCCACGGAGGCGCCCTCGAGCGTCTGCCGGAGCCGGCGCGCCACGCTCGCGCGCAGGCGCGTGGCTTCCTCTTCCAGGTTCGACGGCGCCCGCCCGCGACCCGACGGCGGCAGGTCGTAGAGGACGAAGAAGCCGTCCGCTCCCGAGAAGCGGATCGAGTGGACGAGGGGAGCCAGGCGCGAGGCGCGGACGTCGTCCTGGAGGCTCTCGGAGGCGGCCGCGAGAACGCGGTCGTACTGCTCCCAGCCGAAGAGCTCTTCGAAGCCGAAAAACTTTCCGATCTGCAGGTAGATGACGCCCAGATGCTCGATCCGCGTGTCGGCCTTCGACGGATCGTCGAAGGGATGGATCGGAAGCCGCGTGATGGCGTCGTAGACGACGCGGTCGCGGCGCAGGTCCTCGAGGGAGTCGGGCGCGGCGTCGCCGGGCAGCCCGAGGACCTCCGCGGGCGCGTCCGGCACGGTCAGGCGTCTCACCTTCATCCTTCCTCCATGGCATGGGAGTCCTGCACGAGCGAGCGTACCTTGCGGCGCAGGTCGTCGGCCCCGAAGGGCTTGGCGAGGAAATCGGAGCCGCCGAGCTGCATCGCGGTGATGCGGTCCTTGACCTCGGCGCGCCCGGTCAGGAAGAGAACGGGGACCTCGCGCGTCGAGGACTGCCGGCGGAGGATCGCGCAGAATTCCCAGCCGGTCATGCCCGGCATGTTGACGTCGAGGATGACGAGGTCGGGCGCGTCGCGGATCGCCTCGACGAGGGCCGACCGCGGATCCGGCGGGCACTCGACCGCCAAGCCCTCGGGCACGAGGATCTCGCGCACTGCTGCAGCAATGGTGCGGTCATCGTCCACGACGACGATGCGCTTCACCGGCCGCCCCGCTGGAACGGCAGCATGATCGTGACCTCGGAGCCGTAGCCCGCTTCGCTCGAGAGCGAGATCTTGCCGCCGTTGGATTCGAGGATCTCCTTGGTCACCGCAAGACCGAGTCCCTTGCCGCGGGTGCCGGAGGCCACGGCCCCCGCGCCCCGGAAGGCGTAGTCGAACGCGCGGGCTCTCTCTTCCGGGCTCATTCCCATTCCGGTGTCCTTGACGACGACGAAGGCCTGGGGCCCGGCCGCGCCCGCGCGGATGCGGACTTCCCCGCCGTCGGGCGTGTACTTGATGGCATTGTCGAGCACGTTGCGGAAGGCCCGCTGCAGCGCGACGGGGTCGGCGAGAATCGGAAGTTGCGGGCGCTCGGCGATGAACTCGATGCGGATGCGCCCGCCGTGCGCCAGGCGGTACGCCGTTGCGAGCGAGCCGAGGATCTCGACGAGGTCCGCGTTCTGCGGCTTCTCGAGGCGCTCGACGGCATCCGGCTCGGGCGCCGGAGCCGGAGTCCCGACCAGGCGTTCGGCGAGCTCGATCTCGCGCTCGAGGTTCGCGAGGTAGTCCTGGTTCGGGAGCTCGCCGCGGCGGGCGGCCTCCTGGATGAGGTCCGTGTACACGCGGATCACGGACAGCGGTGAGCGCAGGTCGTGCAGGATCTCGGCCTCGCGGTCGCGGACCGGTTCCTTCGCCGCGGCGGACGGCCGCACCGGCGGGGCCGCGGGCTGCGGGAGCGAGTCTGGCCGCTCGAGAGGTTCGGCGGGTGCCGCGGCGGCGGCGCTGGCGGGCGCGGCTCCCGAGATCTCGAGGGCGACGAGCAGGGCCGGCGCCGCGAGCGCGACGCCGACGATGGGAAAGAGGTGCGCGGCTCCCGACACGGCAATGTGCCCGAGCGTCACGAGCGCTGCACAGCCGAAGAGCGACGCGACGGCGAAAAAGCGCGCCGCAGCCTTCCCCTCGCAGTGCCAGCAGAGGGCGACTCCGGTCGGCAGCAGAAGCGCGTAGGGCGAGAAGACGCCCCCCGTCAGCGACATCGCGCAGAAGAGCAGCGCGAGGTCCGCGACGACTCCGAGCGGCGCCGCGAAGACGCCGAGCGATTCCTGCACGGGCTCGCGCGTCAGGACGAGGAGCGAGGCCAGCGCCCCTCCCATCGCGAGGGCCAAAAGGCGCGGGTCCCCGAGCCCGAGGGCAATCGCGATCAGGGTGAAGAGGGTGAAGAGGCCGGAGGCGGCGGCGCGATGGGCGGCGAGGGCCGGGCGAATCACCCGCGCTCCCCGCACGGCGCGGTCAGGATGCGGCCGCCGGCCGCCTCACGCATAGGCGCAACCCACGCGCACGGCGCCGCCCGGCAGGGGAGCCCAGTGCATCGGCTTCAACCGGATCGGGTGCTTTTCGGGGTCGTGCTTCTGGAGGATCTCGGCCTTCCAGCGCGGCGGCCACTTGTCGCGCCGCCGGGCCCGGAAAGCGAGGCCCCCGTAGGAGAGGTCCACCACCGGCGCGATCCACGTCTCGCCGCGCCCCTTCTCCTCCACGCGCACGCTCATGTCCTCGGGGGCAAAGCGCGGGTGGAGCCGGTGCGCCGTCGCAGCGAACGCGGACTGGGAGCGGCACTGGTAGAGCCGCAGGTCGGCGACCTTCAGCAGAAAGTCCGTGCTCTTGCCGTCGTGCGGGTACGAAGCCACGCCGTAGTGAAGATCGAGGACCAGTCCGCCCCCGGCCGGCAGCGCCATCGCGGTGATCTTCTCGCGAACGCGCTCGGCCACGGCGAGGGCGGAGAACATGTCGGTGTTCGGCAGGACGAGCACGAACTCGTCGCCGCCCCAACGGCACCCCGCGTCGACCGCGCGCAGCGACTCGCGGATCACGCGCGCCGTGCGCACGAGCACGCTGTCGCCCACGGGATGCCCGAGGCGGTCGTTGATGGCCTTGAAGCCCTTCAAGTCCATCATCACCGTCGAGAGGATGCCCGCCGAGCGCTCGGCCCGCGAGATCTCGCGCGAAAGATGGTCGACGAGAAAGCGCCGGTTGTAGAGGCCCGTCAGCGGGTCGGTGATCGCGTTGACGCGCAGGACCGCGAGATCCTTGTCGGAGACCAGGCGCGGCTCCTTCAGCATTCCCTTCTGACTGTGAAGGTGATGGAGCAGCACCGTCTGCAGGCCGACCGGCGCGCCGAGCTTCTGGCGCAGTCCGGCGGCGAGACGCTCGATCTCGCTCCAGCGCGTCAGCGCTTCCTCGGCGTCGAAGGGAATGCCGGTCCAGTCGGTCAGCAGTTGCCGCAGGACCTCGCCGCGCTGCCCGTTGCGGGCGATCGCGGCCAGCCCCTTCTGGAAGCGGGAAAGAGAGAAGTCGCGCTGGCGGCCGAGCCGGGCGAGCCGTCCGATCCGTGCGCTCAGATCTTCGGTGTCCCGCATACTCTCCGTCCTCGTCCCGGCGATCGAGCCGGCCTAGCGGCTCTTCTTGCCGCGCAGCCGCGTCGCCGGAAGGTCCGCTTGCTCGGATTCGCGGGAGAGCCGGGCTACGGCGCCGGCCGCCTCGGCCACTGCGTCGCCGAGTGAGCAGACCAGGACGAGCTGTCCGTCTTTCAAGAGATCCACCACTTCACGATCCGTCCGCGCCCAGAGCACGGTCGAGCCGACGACGATCAGGCGCGCCCGCCCGAGATCGGCCTCCGGGTCGAGCCGGGCCAGTGCCTCGGCGCACTTGCGGATCCGCGCCAGCCCGACGCCGTTGGCGCGCAGCCGGGCCGCGACCCGCAGGCGCACGACGTCCGCGAACGAATACCGCCGCGTCGAGCCGTACCCGCTCGCCCGCTCGAGCGAGGGGCGAAGGAATCCCTTCCGGTCCCAGTGGTCGAGCTGCCTGGCCGAAAGGCCGGTGAGCCGGGCTGCTTCGGCCGTCGAAAAGCTGCGGGCAACGACACTCGTGAATTTCATGCGTGTAATTCAAAAATGTTAGCACAGGCTGGGCGAAAGCGCCCTTGCGCGGGCCTTCTCAGGCGATCGGGAGGTCCGTCCTGGCGAAGTCCCGGCCGGTGCACAGCAGGGGCTGGCCCGCAAGCTTCGCGGTGGCGTAGGTGAGGCAGTCGCCGAAGTTCAGGCCGGCAGGGTGGCGGCCCTTTCCGTAGCGCCTGTGGGCATCGATGGCCGCCTTCCAGTGCGCATCTGCGAAAGGGACGACCGCAACCTCGGCCTCCATGAGGAAGGTCGCCAGCAGGCGCTTGCCGTCCGGGCCCAGGCGAACTGTCAGGACGATTCCAGTCTCGGCAAGAGTGGGAGCGCCGACTCCTGGAGAGTGGGAGTCCGAGATGCGATCGAGGAGCCCCTCCCAGCCGGGTTCCCGGACGAGGATTGCGACCAGGGCCGACGCATCGAGGATCAGACGCCGTCCGGACCGTAGCCCAGGATCCGCTCCCTTTCCTTCTTCGAAATCCTCTTTCCGAGGACGGATCGGGGAATCGAGGGCCAGATCTCTTCCTCGAGCACCCGGAGAAGTTCCTTGCGCTTGTCCCTGCCCCCGACTCGGTACGCGAGCCGTTCCTTGCGATCCGCGAGGGCGGAGCGGATAGCGCCGGTCTTGCTTTCGCCGGTCAGCTTCGCCACTTCCGCGGCCAGTCGCTCCGTCTCGGGGTCCTTGATGTTCAAGCCCATGATGGTAGAATTCTACCATTATGGTAGAAAAATGCTGAAGCCTCTTCTTCTGCTGGCGGCCTGTTTCGTGCCGACGCCTTCCACCGCTCCGCCAGCCTCCGCAAGCGCCCTTTACCGGGCGACGTTGATCCAGGCCGCGCCGGGGAGACTGCTGGATGTGGTCGATCTCTACAAGGCCGGCTGGCCCGGCTCGAAGGACAGCGGCGACGAGCCGCCCATCGCGATGCGGCACAGCCAGGGCGACCGCTGGGACCTGCTGCTGCTCTTCCCGATGGGCAGCTACGGCGAGTACTACGCGCCTGACCGGATCGCCCGGCGCGAGAAGGCTCGCGCCGCGGCCGCCGCGACCCTGGCGAAGCTCCAGGACGACATCGCCTGGCAGGAGGACGTCTTCGTCTTCGGACCGCCGCTTGCGGAGGCGCGCGGCCAGCTCGGCCCGGCCGGGTTCTTCCACGTCGAGATGTTCGAGGCGCTTGCCGGCAAGCGCGCCGAGCTGTACCACCAGCGCGAGATGGAAAACGACTACTCGAAGCGCCTCGACCTGCCGGAAAACCTGATCTTCGTGCGCGACTGCGGCGCGCCGTGGGATCTGTTCACGATCGGCGGGTACCGGGACCTCAAGCACTACGCCGAGAGCGCAGACATACCGGCGGCGAAGCAGGAAGAGGCGGCGAAGGCCGCGGGGTTCGATGGATCAAAGGGGATCGGGCCCTACTTGCGAACGCTGATCGCGCTGCATCACGACACGCTGGCGGTGGCGATCAAGTAGCGCGGGGATCATCCGGGCCCGCCCTCGTCATCCCGCTCCGTCTTCGGCACCGTCTGTTCCTCGGCCGCGTGGCGTTTCTCGGGCTCGAGCAACCCCTGGATCGCGAGAAACGCCGGCCCGACCTGTCCCGAGCTGAAGCGCCCGGGGTAGGTTCGTCTGTAATCGATCCAACCTCTCCACTCCATCCAGAGCAGCAGTCGGTCGACGAGGAAGACGACGACCGCGAGTCCGGCGAGTACGAGAAGGAAGTTCACTTCTCGACGGCCGCCAGCACGCGTCCAAGAGCGAAGCTCGGATCGAGCGACGGTTTGTCGTAGATGTTCCAGCCGGTGAAGACGCTGATGAGCTCGAGCTCGGGCACGACGATCAGGAGTTGTCCGCCATATCCCCGCGCCGCGTAGGCGTCGTAAGTGCCGGGGCCTTTGCGAGGCATCACCCACCACTGGTAGCCGTATCCGTACGAGCCGTCCGGCGTGTGCGTGCTCGGCGCCGTCGACGCTTTCACCCAGCCCGCCGGCAGGATGCGCTTTCCGTCCCACATGCCGTCCTTCAGATACAGGTATCCGATCTTCGCGAGGTCCCGCGGCGCGAGATACAGCCCGCCCTCCGTGTCGGCGAGGCCCTTCGGCATGCGTTTCCAGAAGTACTCGATGCCGAGCGGGGCGAAGAGATGTTGCTTCGCGTAGTCGTCGGCCTCTTTGCCGGTCGTCTTGCGGATGAGCTCGGAGAGCAGCATGGTCGCGCCGCTGTTGTAGACGAAGACCTTGCCGGGATCCTCGGCCATCGGTTGCTCGAGGACGTAGCGGACCCAGTCCTCCCTGGCTTCCATGACAGCGCAGTTGTTGGCGGGGTCGGTGTATTCGGTGGACTCTTCGTCCCACCGAATCCCGGTCGTCATCGTCAGTACGTCCGAGAGCGTCATCCGGTCGCGGCGCGCGTCCGGCGGGATCTTGAAGGCGGAGAAGTACGGCATCATCTTCGCGTCCACGCCAGGGATCTCGCCGCGCCCGATCGCGATCCCGATCAAGGCCGACGTCACGCTCTTCGATACCGACTGCATCGTGTGCAGCTTCGTCCGCTTGTAGTACGGGTGCCAGCCCGGGTCGTAGTAGTTGTAGATGCCCGGCGCGCCCTTGCCGAGGAAGAGCTTGTCGTAGTCCTGCGCATACGATTTCTCGTACACGACGCTTCCATGGCGAATGACGAGCATGGAGTCGATGTACCCGTGCTTGCCGGCCGCAAACTCGAAGGAAAGAGCCTCGAGCGTGGCGCGGTCCAGGCCCTGCGAGTCCGGTGTCGCCTCCGGCCAGGCCTTGGTCGGCCAGGGAGCCGCCGGCGCGGCGAGCAGGAGTCCGAGCAGCAGCAAAGTGGTCATCGGCTCACGGCGAGGTTGCCGTCCAGATGTCCGCGTTCTCCTGGATTCGCACGAGGGTGAGGACGGTCCCGGCCCGATTGAGCAGGGAGGTGGTGTAGATGCTATTCGGCGGGTGAGCCGCAAGAAGTCGCACGGGGCCACCCGACAGCTTCCCGACGACGATTCCCTCGCGCGTCTGCGCGATCAGGCGGTCCGGCGCCATGACGCTCGCATAGGTGGTCATGCCCGGAGGGGCGGGCAGCGTTTCCCAGCTCCCGCTGTCCAGAGAGAAGAGCGCGAGGCTTGCCACAGTCCCGTCGTTTCGAGTGACCGAGACGAGAAGCTTCTTGCTGTCGGGAGTCCACCCGGCCGCGTACGGGACGTCGGCGCCTGTAAGCCGCGGGAGCTTGCGTTCTCTCGCCAGGCCGCCCTTGTCGTCGGGCTCGAAGACGAACGCGACCTTGTGCAGATGCGGGGCATGCTCATGGACGCGCGTTCGCGGACCGGGTGCGCGACCTGGTGGCGGCGCTGCCCGACGTCCGTTCCGCCGCGGTCGCCGACGGTCTCCCGATCGATCTGGTCGGCAACTTCACCACTGCCACGCGGACCGATGCCCGGAACGCCGGGTCGGAGGGTGTGCAGGTCGAGTTCACGTCGGTCGGCCCCGGCTTCTTCGAGGCCGTCGGCACGCCCGTGCTCAGCGGCAGGGGCATCGATCCCACCGACACGGCGGTCTCCCCACCCGTTGTCGTCATCACGAAAGGGCTGGCCGAGCGGCTCTGGCCGGGCGAGACGGCGCTCGGCCGCCAGGTGCGGCTGCCGTTTTCCAGGGAGGGCGACGGCGCGGTCCACACGGTGGTCGGGGTGACGCCCG